>Ga0209715_1000033_pt1 | contig 152220 bp, 128 predicted proteins | sample COGITO_mtgs_1205_2_FD_184809 | JGI IMG/M metagenome (GOLD analysis project Ga0209715, IMG submission 184809) | Pelagic marine microbial communities from North Sea - COGITO_mtgs_120503 (SPAdes) (version 2) | ecosystem: Environmental > Aquatic > Marine > Epipelagic ... | reverse complement strand
TGGAAACCCTAAAACACGTATTTTATAATACGCGACGCTGTAATCTAGTATTAAATTGGAAGCATTGTAGAGTTTAAAAATTTGTTTTGCAAAAGGATATGTGCTAAATATAATGATAAAACTTAGTGAGGTTATAATAAAGATAGCTTGAGCAGGAAGGTTTTTAATACGATCTAACTTATTTGCTCCAACGTGTTGCGATACAATGGATGAAATGGCGCTTCTGGTTTGTCCTAATACCCAAATAAGCATAGAGATAAAAGTAGTTACGATACCAACAGCGGCTAAAGATTCGGTAGCATTAACTTGGATATTTCCAACGATGGCCGCATCAGTTAATGATAAGATAGGTTCAGACACTCCAGAAATTAATGCTGGAATAGCGAGTTTGTTTATATATTTTAAACTAATATTTATGCTCACAATACTAATTCATAGCAATGAAAAGGATGTTTACTTTGTTTGGGGAAAAAAATATCTCCAAGTTTTTTATATCCGCGAAGCTCGTAAAACTTTTGATTTCTTTTGTTTTGCGAAAAGGTATCTAATCTGATAGATAAGAAATTATTTTCTTGAGCATAATGTTCTGCAAATTTCATTAATTGTTGAGCATAACCTTTTCCTTGAAGGTTTGGATGAACTGCTAAACGATGAATGTAAATGTTGTTTTTATTTTGTGTCAACCAAGAAATAGGGATATACTCCTGATCCATAAACGTGGAAATTGTAATGCATCCTAAAACGGTATTATCAATTTCTAAAACATAGAACTCTTCTCGGTTTACATCATTTATAAATGCTGTTTTATTAGGATAAAATTCATTCCACTGAAGAATATTTTTTTCTATCATATTAGCAGCACAAGCTTTTGTGATTTCTATAATGGTATCTAAATCATCGTGTGTTCCTTTTCGAATCATTTAAATGTTTTATTTTTGCATCAAATTTATTGTAAATTTAGCATTAAAACTTATTGGTATGAAGAATATTTTAGTTCCAGTTGGGTCGTCAAAAAACGCATTAAGTCATTTACAGTATGCTGTGGATTTTGCAGAAGCTTTTGGGGCGAAAATTTTTGTGGTTCAAGTGTATAACGTTTACACGAAGGCTGGTACTATGATTAAGGTAGATCAGATTATTGAAAGAGAAAGTAAAGCGTTTTTAAAGGATTTAGTTTCGCAAATAGACACTAAAGGTGTTGAGGTTATTGTAAAAACCTTAAAGGGGAAACTAATTGATACTTTGGAATTAGCATGTAAAGCTGCAGATGTAGACTTGGTTTTAATTGAGCCTAGAACAAATTCTATTAAAGACGAAGTGTATTTAGGAAAAACTTCAGGTAAAATTGTTAAGCAAATGGATGTTCCTGCACTTATTATTCCTGAAGGGTATAAATTTTCTGAGCCTTCAAATATTTTAATGGCAATAAAATCTGCTATAATTAAAAAGGGTCATGTTTTGGAACCTCTTAAATCTATAAAAGAACAATTTAAGGCTACTACAGATTTATTATTGGTAAAAACACCGTTTCATAAAGATGGTGATTTTGATGTAAATAAAGAATTAAAGTCTGTTGTAAGCAATATTACAAAAACTGAAAACGCTACTACGTTTCAAGGGGTTTTAGAGCATTTTCAGGCGAATAGCCCAGATATGTTATGTGTAGTAAGGCGTAAAAGAGGCTTTTTTATAAAAAAATGGGAAAAGAATGAAATTTTGAAAAAGGATTTTTCAAGTTCGGTACCTGTTTTGGTTTTAAGCGGTATGAAATAATAATCGGGGATGTAGCTCAGTTGGCTAGAGCGCTTGACTGGCAGTCAAGAGGTCGACGGTTCGAATCCGTTCTTCTCCACTATTAAAATAAGGGGTTTTCAGCGTTTTCATGTTGTTGCCCTTTTTTATTTGCAGAAAATTTGCAGAAAAAAACACGTTATTTGTCATTAATGTTAATTTTTGCCAACGTGTTTGTGTATGATTAGTTGCGTGTTTTAAGCACCTAACTTAGTAAATAAATTACAAATAGAAAGTCTAAGAGGACTTTCGTAAGTAGGCTAAAACCCAGCAATTAATTATACACGGTGTTGGCAACTGGTTTTATATTTCCGTTCCTTTAATACGGATTTCGTTTGCTTTTTTTATGTTTTCTGGTGTCTTCATGATTAACTTAACTAAATTAATTTCAGTACCTTTTTTAGACGTTTTTATTTTATTCAGTTCAATTTTAAGAATAAAACTCTCGTCAACTGAATATTCATTGTAATCTTGGTTTATCACATTTTCGTCAATTTGAAATATTATTGGGTTTGTGTCTAAAGTCAAATATTTACTTGCAAGTTCTTTTAAAGATATAAAGTTTGGTTTATAATCCGATTTCAATTCTATAATTATTTTTCCAAAATATTCTTTTCCATTTTTTTCAAAACTATCTTTCTCAACTTTCATAGTTTCAATCTTATTAGGATTAATTGCTGAAATTAAATTTTCATTAAGAAAAACTCCGTTCACAAAAATTCCGACAGGTTTGTTTTTAGAATGAAGCGTTTTTAAACTATCATTATAGATAACTTTTATTTCAGAGTTTTCTGAATAATTCGACTTTTCAGTAGATTTTTTTCCGTTAATGTTCTGACTAAATGAATTAAAAGTCACGAACAATAATATTAGAGCAAAAATATTTTTTTTCATATCTGTTTGGTTATAATAATTCAATTTTAAAGAATGTTTAGTTATTCCGAAACTAATAATGAGTGAATAATGTTCTTTATTGAGTAAACAATACTTTATGGTTAGTCAATCAGTTTCTCGGTTTTGTTAACTTGTTGCCAACTTGATTATATGAATGTTAAATTAACCTGTTTTGTTCCCAAATGAAAGGATATGAATGATTTTTACATCACAAAATCATCTTTTTTCTTCTTGATTGTATTTAATATTATTTCTTAACAGAGATAAATATATCAATTTTATTGGAAGTTTTTTATTACAAAAAGGATAAATATAACTTAATATCACGAATATTACAAACAATAAATTGTTAAGGAGAGAGTATTACGGAATACCGCAATTGTTTATTGGAATTTTGCAGAATACTTGTCGAGTAGACGACCAGTTTTAAAACTCCTTACTTCGGTTATGGTGTTATGTTTAGCATCATAAACCACTTCAACAAAGAATTTGTCTATGGCGTAACAGTTGCAAAAACACACACGTTATTTGTCATTAAATACTAATTTTTGCTAACGTTCTTGTATAAGATTAGTTGTGTATTTAGGTGAGAAGGTTTTCCGCAGGAAAATCAGGGTGAATAAACTTGCAACGACCTTTGATCAATTTCCAAATTGAGTAATTAGCTTTATACATTGTTGTAGCATGTTATTTTAAATCAATAGGAATAATTTGTTTTGTTTTTCGGCTTTTCTCTGCCATAAACCCCATGATGTGACTCTCTACAGATGCATCTATTGTTGAGGTTAGCAAACTTGGATCTTGTTTTTTTACAGCATTAATCCAGTCTGTTACTAATCCCCAATCTCCACCACCATGACCGCTATTTTTAGAATTACTAATATCATCAATAGTAACGTCCCATTTAGTCGCTTTACCAGTTAAGAAATCTGTATGGATAAATTCAGTCATATCTCCTGTGATGTCACCGTGCGAACCCATAATTCGGGTTCTTCGGCCATGATATGAGGTAAAGGCTTCCATAGAAAAATTGGCAGTGATACCATCTTCAAATTCCATTGAAGTAACATAATGATCGGGTTGATCATTTTCCATTTTGTAAACACAACGCCCGTAATTCGTAGTTTTTAATTGTTCTAGAATATAATCACTGTGCTTAGATTTATCATCTGGTAAGTCAAATACAGAAGACCAACCACCACGTTCATTATAAATTTTCAAGGCTGAATAGGGGCAGGTAGATTCTACTGAGCAACCATCGGTACATCTGTTAGTGCTTCCTTCTGGAGCATTAGCCTCTTTAAACCATTTTAAGCTACCAAATGCAGAAATACTTTTACACGGTTTTCCTATCATCCATCTTAAAATGTCTAAATCGTGACATGATTTTGCAAGAATAATCGGAGTTGTTTTTTTTGAGTTATGCCAGTTTCCTCTAACATATGAATGTGACATATGTATATGTTGGATGGGTTCAAGGTGTTGGATACTGATAAGTTCTCCTATTGAACCAGACTGAATCATTTCGCGTAATTTAATAAAATAGGGAGCATAACGTAATACATGACACACAGCGCCAATTCTGCCAGTTTTGTTAGCTAGTGCAAGAATATCTAGACATTCTTTCTCTGAAGGAGCTATCGGTTTTTCTAATAAAATATCATAACCCATTTCTAGAGCTTTCATACATGGTCCATAATGTAAATCGTCTGGCGTTGAGATAATAACTGCGTCAGCAAATTTAGGTCGATCAAAAACATGTTCCCAAGTTACAAATCGATTTTCTTTAGGAATATTATGCTTTTTTGCGTAGCGCTTATTTCTTATAGAAATCGGTTCGGCAACACCAACAATATTTAATTCTTTGGGAAATTGGATACCGTAATTCCCGTATACATTTCCTCTTCCTCCTGCTCCTAAAGTTATGACGGTTACTGGTTCCTCGATATCATGATTTCCGTAGTCTTTAACAGGAATTGTTTTAGCTTTAGCATCCGTATTTGCAAATCCAGTTAATGGACTTGACAACAAGGAAACACTGCCAATTCCAATAGTTAAATTTTTGATTGCTTTCCTGCGGTCTATTTTTTTCATATTGAACACAATGTTGTTAATTTATAATATGCGAGAACGTGCGTATATAGTTACGGCAACTTTATATCTATTATAAATACACTAAAAGGTGTGTTTATTCTTTTAAATGTAATAAAATAATTCTAAAAAATAGTCGCGTCAACTTTTTTATCAAAATTTAATAGGTCTGTTATACTTGTAACTATTTTTATTGGGACATTTTCAGAAGAAAATAACTCTTAAAAATTAATACCTATGACAAGTCAAGAAAAAGCCTGGGCAACATGATATTTGTAAATTAATAGAGTATTCTGTATTAATTTAAAAATTAGTTATGTTGGTTTATACCATATGACAAATGTCATTTTTTACTTATTTTTATTGTACTGTTTTCGCTTTTAAGTTAAAATCTTACAACATGAAAGGGAAAGACGAAATTGACGATATGAAAATAAGACGCAGAGTGCAAAAGCATTTTAAAAAATATGATCAGATTCTTGAGTTTCTTTTGGCGTCAATAATAATTGGTTTTGTACTATTAATTTTTATAGTACTAGCTAGTCAATAAGATTTAATCGCACTTGCTTTTCAGAATTATTTCTAAATTTCACAACTCGGTTTTATGTGAAATGATATTTTGATATGCTATGTAAAACGTTTGTTTATTGATGATTTTGTAAGACCTGTTTAAATAGCCAACGGAAAGCAGATTTACATCAATAACCTAATTATACTCGTTGAAATGCATATTAGAAAGCAGATTCACATAAGAATTCTATTTTGAGCATCTGTTATTAGTTTATCTAATACTATTAGTGTTAATTTATTAAGTATTAATTAAGGCTTTGGTGAGAGAGAGGTTTTATTTCTACGAATTAGGTGTCTATTATTTAGGCACCTCTTTTTTGTTTAAGCGTTTATGATTTAGGGGTGTTTATTGTTATATATTAATAAACAGTAGTTGATTTTATTAATCTTTTCAAGTATTGTTTTGTTTATATGTTTATTATGTGTGATTTTATGCTAGTTAATAAACACTAAATACGTGTATTATGAATAAAGAATCATTAATACTAGACTACGATAAGGCATACGGAAAAGGTGTGAAATTATTAGAAAGTAAAAAGTATTATGATGTGAAAGTTGGTCTATTTATTTTAATAGGTATTCAAACTGGTTTAAGAAGTATTGATTTGCTTAATCTGAATAAAAGCCAAATAGAGTTTAAAGATAATGGTGCGGTACTAAATTATACTGCATATAAAACTGGTAAAGATGGTCAAGCATTTGTTGATACTTCAATATCTAATGCCATTCATAGTATAAATAGAGATGAGATTTTCTTTAATGAATTGATGAAGGTTCAATTTAGTCACACATGGATAAATAGAAGATTAAAAACTGTGTTCGCTACTGAATATAAAAGTGCTATTAAGCAAGGCTTAACTCGAAATGTACATAGTTTACGTAAGACTAGCGGTTCATACATCTATAGTAAATATGGTGTTGAAACTGCTAGAGAAGTGTTGCAACATTCTGGGTATAATGTTACTGTTGCATACCTAAAAGAAACTAAAGAAAACCATCTGAATAAATTAGAAAATTTATTTGCTTAAAATAATTATTATTTTTAGTTTTATCACAGTACGAAATAAGATTTCTTTATAAGATATGTGAAAAGTTCTCTCACAACTAATTAATAGCAAGTAGCATATCTTAGAAGAAGTCGTTTACAAACCACATAAGGCTATTCAGAGCCTCTTTAAGTCATTATCTCACGTTAGTAATGCTAGTAGGTGTTTCAATATATCGTTGATTTGGCTAGGCGAAATGAAGTCAAAATTCGGCTCTAAATCTCGCCGTATCTGCATCTCTAGCTAATAAGTAGCTACATATATTATTGCATTTCGTTTTACTCCCTTTTTAATGTTCTGCCAGTGATTCGGTTGCTTAAATTTTGTAATTATTTTGAAGTATTAACAAATATTAATGAAAGTATAGTATAATTCTTGTATCTTGAGCTATATCTTTTCACGGTTATTCGTTGGGACTAACTATAAAGATTGTACTAAAGAGAGAGGACTCGTGAGAGAGCGCCTCTCTTTTTTTTATAATTATTTCTAACTATTATTTTGAAATTAACAATATTATTGCTTTTGTCAGTTTCTGTTATATAAAAATAACCGCTGGGATAAAATGTTTTTAAACCATACAGTTTATCTTGTAAATAAAGTTCAAATTAACCACTTACCCAATTTATAAACTTTCCGTACAATGCTTTGTTTGGAATGCATTACGTCTGGGTTAATACATAATAAGATTTTGTTTATTGAAAAGAGCTTCTTCATTCATTTTTAACTTTTAGTATTTTAAGATTGCTGTTTTTATTCAAAATCATAAAATGAACAACTTTATTAATTATTATTTTATTAATAGCTTTTGCTTCACCATCATTAAAATAACTGGAGTCGTTACTATAATCTAACACACCACCTTTACCCCCCAACAATAGATAGCCTTTTGATGCATCATAGCGAATAGTTTCTACTTCAGTATCAAAGGTGTTTCCAACTCCAAAAACATCCAAATAACCATCATTATTAATGTCGTAAACTTCAAAATTTAAGGTAGGACTAAATTGAGCTTGGTTAGGTAGGTTTTTAATTTCGAAGGTGCCGTTGCCTTTATTTTTTAATAGCATAGAAGTGAAGTTATGTGCTTGAAAATGATTGGCCTTTTCAAGATTATCTGCCCCATAAATATCTGGTAAGGTAGACAGTGCAAAATCCTTATAAGTCTTTAGTTTATTATTTATAAATGGTGTTTGTTGTGAGGAACATTCTTTACCACGTATAGGAATTAAATCGCCAGTTTTTGAAACTTTACTTAGGACGATATCAAAAGTTTTATTGTTGTCAAAATAATCAGCATAAATATGTAATGGTTTTTCTTTTGTAGGATGAAATTTATTATTATTCCCCCAGTTTCCGACCAGATAATCGGTTAAACCATCATGATTAATATCTGCTTCTTTAATAGTTTGGAACCAACCATTATTATTTGTTAATCCCAAAATGTCCTTTTTAGAAAAAGTATTATCTATATTCTCATAAAAAACTATAGACATCCACTCACCAACAACTATTAAGTCTAAATCTCCATCATGATCATAATCGGAAAAGAGAGCATCATTAATTACCGGAAGGTTGGACAAGTCATTAATTCTTTCGGCAGTAACATTCGTAAACTGGCCTTCTTTATTTTCTAATAAATACGGCTCAAAGGATAGAGGGTACCTGCCATGTTCAACACCGCCTACAAGAAAAACATCTTGATCACCATCTTGGTCAAAATCTGAAAACACCGCCTTTTTAGTTTGAATTAAATTTTCAAATAATTTGGTTTTTTTAAAGATTCCTTTTCCGTTATTTAAGTACAACCTATTTTGGAGTAATTTACTGTTTTCTAGATTTTCATAACCTCCAGATGTTACATATAAGTCTAAATCATTATCGTTATCAATATCGACAAATTCAGCATCGGTGTCTTCAAACATTCGATCCAAATGGAATAAATTTGGATTAGTTTCTACAAATACTCCATTGGGTTTTTGGACGTAAAGTGAAGCTACTGCGTCTTTGGCATTTCCAACAAAAAAATCATCTAAGCCATCGTTATTAATATCGCCAACGGCCAAAGCTGAACTATTTTCAGACTGCTTTTGGGGTAATAACAGTTGCAAATCAAAATCGTTAAAATTATTTTCTTTTTGTGTATAGTTAATACCTATTGAAGAAGGTTCAATATTTTCAAATAAAGTGTTAGATTTCGAGTTTAAATTAGAGGTTTCATTTGCATTTTTATAGGTGATGATTACCGTTTTATTAACCTCTAAGTTTGTAATTACTTGATGTTTATTATCTGGCCACAATATAGAAACGCTATCTATTTCACTAAGGTTTCCTAACCCAAAATGTAATCTATTTGAAACAGAAGACTGATAGCCTCTGCTGAGAAACAGTGTTTTTGATTGTTGTAAGTTTTTAGTAAATACCTGAACCGTACTACCAATGCCATTGATGTTTTTATTAGGCCCTTCTAATTTAAATGTGATAAAATTATTGGTAGCATTATTTTTGTAAATAGAAGCTTCTTCGTCTTGATTGTTTAAAACAATATCTACGTCTCCATCATTATCTAAATCGGCATAAATAGCACCGCTTGAATTTATTTTTTTATCAAAACCCCAATTTTGGCTTGTGTTTTTAAAGGTTAAATCCTTATTGTTTTGAAATATGTAATTACTTAATTTAGTAGATGGCATCATATTTATGGCCTCATCTAAAGATACTTTTTTACGATTTCGAATATTGGTTTTCATCTGATTTCTAAAATCTTGATTAGAAAGATCATTTTTAATACCATTAGTAACAAACAAATCATTGTAACCATCATTATTAAAATCTGCTAATAACGGTGCCCAACTCCAATCTGTTTTGGCTATTCCGGCCAATTGTCCAATCTCACTAAAAGTGCCATTACCATTATTAAGCTGAAGCATATTAGACATGTATTGATGATGATATCCTCTGTCAACCAATAAATTAAAATTAGTGGTGCTCATAGTCGCCATATTCTGTTTGCTACGAATATGATCTTCTGCAAGCATGTCTAAAACAATCAAATCTGGTTTTAAATCGTTATTGATGTCTACATAATCAGACCCCATACTATTGGAAGAAATGTGTTTGAACCTTAGTAAGGCTTCGTCCTTAAAAGTGCCATCACCTTGATTGATATACAAAAAATCAGGTTCTAAAAAATCGTTAGCCACAAATATATCAGGGAGATTATCATTATTAAAATCGCCTATAGAAGCGCTTAAACCCCAAGCTTTGTTTTCTATTCCAGCTTGTATTGTGACATTTGTAAATTTCCCATCATCATTTCTAAATAATTGATCGGAATTATAGGGCTCTTTGTTTTTCTGAACCAAAGAATCAATAGTTGTATTATTTTGAAAGTCCTGACGATGATTTACCAAATACATATCCAAATCGGTATCATTATCATAATCAAAAAAATAAGCCTGAGTTGAAAATCCAAAATGATCTAACCCATAATCAGCAGCGACCTCTTTAAAAGTGTTGTTTTTCTGATTTATAAATAATTTGTTTTTTCTAAGTTGATGACTCTTTAAAGACCCTGATTTACAGACATAAATATCCAGCCAACCATCATTATTAATATCAATCATAGTAACTCCAGTAGTCCACCCTGTATCATCAGCAGCACGTGCCTGTAATGTGATATCCTTAAACTTAAGATCACCTTGATTTAAGTATAATTTATTTGAACTTTGATTAGATGTGAAGTATAAATCTTGAAGGCCATCATTGTTAATATCTCCCACGGCAACACCAGCGCCATTATAAATATAAGAGTAGTTTATAAAGTTAAAATACAGATTTTCTTTTACTGTATTTGAAAAGTGAATTTGGGTGTGTTGATTATCAACTAAATTGAATAATGTAGTACTTTCTATTTCTTTACCCTGTTGACACGCACTGAATATTAGAAAAAGCAAAGCTGTAGCCACTTTTTTTTGAGATAATAAATTCTTAATATACATTTTCACAATTTGAATATTAATATATTACAAGTAACCTTTATAATCTAGCTAATTTCACTTTGTTGTTTAATTATTTTATCAATTGGGCTTTTAATAAAACTAGAAGCTTTTAATCCTCTTTTGCTTAATGCTAATGCTATATAATCTTGTGCAAAATATGCTATAGAACCTACAAAATGTAACGGAACTGTTTTCAACTCTTGACTATATAACGCTATGTGGTTTTTAACAAAAGTATTCATCCCTTTCATGATTAACTGTTTTATAAAAGGATTGTTTTCGTTTTTAAACAAGAAGTGAGCAAATTCTGCTAAGTATTTATTGGGTGTTGAAGATTTGTATAATTTTTTTATTATTTCTTTTTCTTTTAAATTGTAATCTTTCTCAAATAAAAGTCGCAATCCTTTAGGCATTTGCTTGTAATAGTAGGCTTTTAAAAGGGCTTTTCCAAAGTAGTTTCCGCTACCTTCGTCCATCAAGATGTAGCCAAAAGCAGGTGTTTTTAAATGTATGTTTTTACCATCATAATAGCAACAATTAGATCCAGTACCTAAAATACAAACTACCGCAGGCTCTTTTGTTGTAGCCATGACTGCTGCCATGGTATCTTCACTTGTTTCGGATTTAGCGTTTTGAAAGTAGGACTCTAATATTTTATTGACCTTCTTTTGGGTCTTTTTTGTGCCGCAACCTGCTCCGAAAAAGTTAATCTTAGTTACTAAACCTTTATATTTTTTTAGGGCATCACTTTTATATAAAACCTCAGAAAATTCTTTTTTGGACAAAATAGCTGGGTTTAGCCCTTTAGTTTTTATTCTAATAGGTGCTTTTACTGAGTTTTCACAAAGAATCCAATCACATTTGGTAGAGCCGCTATCTGCTATTAAAATCATGTCTTGTAAAATGCTGTTAGTTTGATAAATAACTCATTTCGCAATAGGCAGTCAATTTCTTTAAAGTGTCTACAATGACTACTTCAACATCAACAAAAGGTTCATTTAAAATTTCAATATAATTTTTAACGGCATTGAGGTTTTTAGCTGAAATACTTTTATTCTGAATCGTTTCGTGCAGTATTAGGGATACTTCTGAAAGGGTTTTAGATAAATTTTGTAATGGTTTTATTTTTGGATTTTTTGTAAGTTTCACAAAATCATCATGGTTCATAGCCCAAGTTTTTAAATAAGATAAAACCTGAATGGCATTTGGTCTATTTGAATCATTAATAAAATTGTTTGCTAAATGGTTAAAATCGGAAGCATCTTTGGCATCAACAACACAAGCATCAGCAAACAAATTAAATGGTGAGAATGATTTATATTCAATACCGCCTTTATTACGACTGTATACTTTTAGAGGTTCACAAATTTTTGAAAGAGCAATAAGCGAAGTAATATCTTGATTGTTAGTCATACCCCTTAAAATAACATCTCTGTTTTTAATATGTGTTATCCCTAATTCTTCTAAATGAAAAGACACCCTTTTAAGACGTTTTTTCATGTCATTAACATTGTTAATGTTTTGCGGTGACCAAAAACGTTCTGCTATAGCTGCCGTTCTGGGCCAAATTCTAGAATCTATGGTTAACGGCGTAACTAATTCGCTCCACATAGTAGCTTCTCCACCTAAAATACGCGATTGTTCCTGTTCAGTTAATTGTGCATCACCTATAGGATCTACAGTATAGTGATGTTCAACAGATAACATTCTATCTATGTAATAGCCGTTAGACAGCACGGTGTGGTAGCCTTTTTTAGCAGCACTAATTAATGAACCACCTTTTTCAAGTCCTTCATTTTCCCCACGCCATGAATGTATTACAGCAGTTGTTGGCATATTTGGAGTCATAATTTCATCCCATCCCATCAATTTTTTACCTAATTTATTTAGAATTTTTTCTAGTTTAATATTGAAATAGGTTTGTAAATTGTGATTTGTTTTTAAACTATGATGTTTTTTAAACTCTTGAATATCTTGACTTTCATCCCAATGTTTACCTTCGTTTTCATCACCACCAATATGAAAATAGTTGTCAGGAAATAAAGGCGTTATTTCAGAAAATAAATTTTCTAGAAATTCATAAGTGAAGTCTTTTGTTGGATTTAATGTAGGGTCAAATACACCAGAAAAACGCTCAATAGCATAATCATAACCATCTTTACTACCAAGCTCGGGGTAAGCGTTTAAAATAGCTGAGGCATGACCAGGAACATCAAATTCTGGAACAACACGAATCCCTAAATTATCTGCATACGCTACTAGATCTTTTACTTGTGCTTGTGTGTAGTATAAACCATCTGAAGCTAATTCGTGTAATTTAGGATATACTTTTGATTCTATTCTAAACCCTTGATCATCCGTTAAATGCCAATGAAATACATTCATTTTAACGCTTGCCATAGCATCAAGATTACGTTTTAAAACATCAATTGGCTGAAAGTGTCTGGCAACATCAATCATCAATCCACGCCAAACAAATCTTGGTTCATCGTTGATGCTAACACCGGGAAAAAAGTAATTGGTTTCATCGTTATGAGTTAACTGCAACAGTGTTTCTAAACCTCTAATGGCTCCAACATCTGTTTTTGCTTTTATATTTATAGACGTATCGTTTACAGCAAGCGAATAAGATTCGTCATTTTCAACACCTAGTATAGAAACTGTATCAAAATCTATATGAATATTTCCTTTTTTATTTTTTAAAGGAAACCCTTTATCTAAAAAAACAGCTGTTCTCGTGCTTAAACGTCTTAGAAAATTAATACCGGCATTACGAACTCGTCCATTATTATCTGGATTTATTGAGATCGTAACGTCGCTATTAATAATAAACTTAGCAGGATTTTCTTCAATAGCTTTTGGCCAAGGCATTAAATTATATGTTTCGGCCAACATGTTTTGAGAAACCAAATGTCCACTATAGATACTACATATTATGAAAACCAATACAAGTTTTTTCATTTCTTTTTTTTAAAAGTGGTAGCGTTTAAAAGCTTCTATAGCAGCATAATCCGCTAATCCTAAATCATTATATTTTTTACCTGTTAATCTATTTCTGTCTTCAACCCGTACCCAAAATTCACGAGAATCTCCGCCTTGGAACATTACTCCATCTTTTTGAGATTGGTGATAAAATATAGCATGGCGCTTTTTCAGTACTTGATCTGGACTCATCGGAACTGCCATTTCAATTTGGTAAGATTCCCATTCGTGCCAAGCGCCACGGTAAAGCCAAACCCAACAATCATCCATATATTTATTGTGTTTAAGTTTCTTTAATGCTATAAATAAGGCGTCTAAACAGACTTTATGTGTGCCGTGTGGATCGGCTAAATCTCCTGCGGCATAAATTTGATGTGGTTTTATGTTTTCAATTATACTGCACATGATATGAACGTCATCATCTGAAATATTTTTCTTTTTAATGGTGCCTGTTTCATAAAAAGGCAAGTCAAGAAAATGAACATTTTCATCATTAAGGCCTAAATATCTTGTAGCTGCCAGTGATTCACTTCGTCTAATTAATCCTTTTAATTGTCGTACTTCATTAGAATCAATATCATTATACGTTTTCAGTTTTAGAAAATTGATAATGTTTTCAGTTTCCTCACAATCAGGACATAGCGTTTGAGTGATTTCAGCAAATTTTAATGCTTCTTCATCTGAAACAGCAATATTACCAGACGTTTGGTAGGCTATATGCACGTCGTGTCCCTGTTCTACTAATCTATCAAAAGTACCACCCATAGAGATAACATCGTCATCAGGGTGAGGACTAAATATAATCACACGCTTTTTCGGGATATTGGCTCGCTCTGGTCTGTTAGAATCGTCTGCGTTTGGTTTTCCACCTGGCCACCCTGTAATAGTATGCTGTAACTTGTTAAACATTTTTATGTTTAAATGGTAAGCAGTTCCTTCCTCAGTAAGAAGACCAGACATACCATTATTGTTATAATCTTTGTCCGTTAATTTTAAAATAGATTTATTTAAAAGCTCAGAAAGCCAAACTACAGCCTTCAGCTTTAATGATTCGTCCCAAACACAAGAGGTAACTAACCAAGGTGTTTTTACTCGGGTTAATTCAGAGGATGCGCTCTCGTCTATAATAAATGAGGTGTTGTTGTGATGTTGTAAATAGGTTGCTGGAACTTCAGAAGTTATTTCGCCTTCAACGGTGTCTTTAAGAATTTCTGCTTTATTAGCCCCCCAACCTAAAAGGACTATGCGTTTTGCACTTAGTACCGTCCCTATTCCCATAGTAATGGCTTTTCTTGGTACATTATCAATGCCCAAAAAGGCGGGCGCAGCATCTAAACGTGTAATATGGTCTAAGGTAATGCTTCTTGTCCCCGAATTAAGATGAGATCCAGGCTCATTAAAACCAACATGACCTGTTCTACCAATACCTAATAATTGAAAATCTAGACCACCTACAGCCTTAATTTTCATTTCGTAATCAATACAGGATTGGTATAAATCTTCACTACTAACCTTTCCATTTGGTATGTTGATGTTTTCTGGCAAAATATCAATATGATTAAAAAGGTGTTCGTGCATGAAATAAAAATAACTTTGAATGTTATTCTTATCCATAGGGTAGTACTCATCTAAGTTGAATGTGATAACGTTTGCAAAGCTTAATCCTTCTTCTTTGTGGATTCTAATGAGCTCTTCATAAACTTTTATAGGAGATGAGCCTGTTGCTAAACCTAAAACACAAGGTTTATTTTGACTTTCTTTTTCCCTAATCAAATCGGCAATTTCATGAGCTACAAGAATTGAAGCCTCGTTTGAATTCTTGAAAATAATGTTGTGTATTTTTTCAAAACGAGTGTCTTCAAACTTTCCTGCTTGTGTGTAAGCTATATTTTTATGACTTGCAATTTTCACAATATATTATTTTGTGATTAATAATTTTTGTTAATGCAAACGGAAAACCTAAATCTTCCGTCTGCTTAACTCTCAAACTAAACTAATTCAAACTAATTTTATCTTAAAAATTTGCTGCCCCTGTGTCCCACCAAAGACGAGTTCCGCCATTGTCTGAACCTCCAAGTTTTGAGACTGCACCTGTTACTCCATCAGGGTTTGTAGAAAGCTCACTATCTACAAAAGGAATTCTTCTTATTTGAATATCAGTATCTATGGTTCCTCCACTTTGGTTACTTACTACAGGGAAAATCTTAGGATAACCTGTACGTCTAAATTCACTCCAAGCCTCTTGTCCTTCTGGGAACATTGCAATCCATTTTTGGGTAATAATTTTTTCTAACCTTTCTTCATTATCAGCCGCATCTGTCCACGCAATAGTAACATCACTTAATGCTGCAATATTATTTGCAGGATTGTATGTATCTACATAATCTATAAAAGTAGAGGTGTTATCTGCTACATAGCCAGTAGCTCCACTAGCACCATGTTGGTCAAACGATAATTGTATTCCTGTCTCATAGTTAGCTTCAGCATCTCCTGCTCCAGACCAACCTCTTAACGCGGCTTCAGCTTTTAAGAAAGCTACCTCTGAAGCGGTCATTAATTGCACTCTTGAGGTATGAATATTATCATTAAGTGTAGAATAATTAATATAATCAGCTTTTTGAGCTAATTCATCTGCATAACCTGCTAATAATGGTAAACCACCTCTTACTCCTTTAAGACCTCCTGTAGCTACAGAATTATCAAAATAAGCACTAGCTCTAGGATCGTTATATCCAACCAATATAGACTCCATAGAAGCATTCATTCTTATATCACCCCATGAATTATCTATAGTTTGTAAAGGATGATCTACGATACTATTTACAAAGAAGCTGTCTGTATTAGCTTCCATAACACCTAAGCTTTGACTTAAAGCTTTTTCTCCTTCAGTTTTTGCTTTAGTAGGATCTATTTTAGAGATACGAATAGCTAAACGTAATCGTAATGAATTTGCTAATTTTACCCATTGAGAGTAATCTCCTCCATATGATAAATCAAAAGCCGCAAATCTTGGGCTATCAATATTTGCCATAAGATTAGCTTCTGCTGTATCTAAGTCTGCAAAAAACGCATTGTAAACCTCTTGTTGAGAGTCATAAATCCCTGCATTTGCTAGGTCTCCAAAGTTAGAGTACACTATTGGTCCAAAAACGTCTGTTACACGGTGCATTGCTGCTACTTTTAAAATTAATGCAGTACCATATAATGTAGGGAATTCAACTTCTGTTAATTCACTAATTGTTTGAACGTTATTCATAACATTAGAATAAGGCACACTCCAAATAAAACCATTCCAACCACTTACTAAGTTATAGGTAGTATTATTTGCTCCTGCCACAAAAGGTCTTGGCGGAGTTTGATATCCTGAATATACATCAGCATTTAAGTTTTGCTGTAATTGGTAAGACCAAGCAGGACTATATTGATAAATACTCTCAAAAATAGGTTTGTATTTTGAGCCCACTTGTTGAAAGTCAACCTCTAGCTGCTCTTGTGTAATATTTCTATCGTTTACATTAAATTGTTCTAAATCACTACACGACGTAATAACTAGACCCAATACAACTAAACATGCTAATATTTTACTTATATTTTTCATCATTTTAATTTTTTTTTAGAATGTTAAATTAAGGTTCAGACCTATGCTTCTTGTTGATGGAAGCCCTAAAACATCTACACCTTGTAACGAATTCCCTGTACTTAGAGATACATTAGGATCATGTGGTGCATCTTTGTGGAAGAAAAACAAATTGTTTCCTATTAAAGATGCTTTAATTCTTGAAAAGAATGAATTTTCTGCAAGATTAAAGTTATATCCCAAAGCAAATTCTGCTAATCTAACATTAGTTGCGCTATAAATATATTCTCCAGTAAAGCCATTTCTACCACCTACTTTTCCATAATAATCTTGTGCAGACATTGTGGTAGCAGCACCATCAACTTGCACATTTACAGTACCATTTGAAGTTTCTCTAGAAGAGTTGTTACTAAATCCTTCAACAATAGCCTCAGTCATACTCATAGTTTCGCCACCGAATTTTCCGTCAATTAAGAAATCTACTGTAAAGTTTTTATACTCAAAAGAGTTGTTCCAACCTAAGGTAAAATCAGGATTAGCGTTCCCTACTTTTGTTAAACCGTCAATAGTATTATCATCATTTGCTATAACAGCATCACCTTCAATAATTGGCAAGCCATCTGCATTGCGTCTTACCACTTGAGCATAAATATCACCAAACGAACCACCTTCGACTAAGTAAGATCCAAATGTGTTTACACCTTTACTAGATAGGGTGAAAAATTCAGGTTCAATTAAACCTTCTAGTACTTGACCATTATAGATTTTTACAATCTTATTTTTGTTAGATGCGAAATTTACAGTTGTCGTCCATTTTAAATCTTCATTTTGAACAGGGATAGCGAACGCAGATATCTCAATACCTGTATTTGAAATTTCTCCTGAATTCAAGTATGCTTGGGCTGCTCCAATAATAGATGTAGAAGTTGAAAATGGATAATATTGATCTACTGTTTTAGTGTTATAGTATCCTAAATCAATACCTATTCTATTATTATTAAATTTCCATTCTGTACCAATTTCAAAAGACTTTTGTCTTTCTGGTTTAGGCGTAGAACCAGGGAAAGGTCGTATTGGACTTTGTGAATTTACACCACCACCACCAAAAATGATAGTGTTGTTAGGAGCTATTTGATCAGCTGCAAATCCATTTCCTACTTCTGCATAAGATGCTCTTAATTTAGCAAACGAAACATTTTTTGGTAATTCAAATATTTCACTTAAAATACCTGTTACACCCACTGATGGGTAAAAGAATGAATTGTTTACTGCAGGCAATGTAGAAGTCCAATCGTTTCTTGCTGTTAAATCAATAAATACTCTGTCATTAAAGCCTATTGTAGCACTTGCAAAAACAGAGTTAACTCGAGTTTCTAAAGATCTTTGAGTTAAATTCACAGCAGGGTTACCATTAAAGTTTTGATACGCAAATACGTTTGCAAATTGCAAACCGCCGTTAGTTCCAGAATCAGCAACTAGAGACTCTGTAGTATTACGTGTAGTACTTGTTCCTATTATTGCTGAAACAGACGTAGTCTCATTAATTTGAGTATTTATATTTGCAATAACATCACCGTATAATTGTGTAAAGTCAGTTTCGTTTACAATATATCTACCATTTAAAGGTGCTAAAGTAGCTTCAGTTGTAGCGTAGACCTTTTTTTCATAGCTAAGTTGAGATTTATCATATGTTCCTCTTGTTTGAAGAGAAAGCCAATCATTTATTTTGAAATTTAAATTTAAAGATGCTACTAATTTATTATTGACATCTTTACCTACATTGCGATTAATAATCCAATATGGATTTTGTTCAATATCAGATGTTCCTCTAAACCAACGTTGCGCCATTATATTTCTATTAGGGTCTAAAGCTTCAAAATTTGAATAGTCTGATAAACTTTCTGAAGCCGACTCAAAAGCATAAGCCCCAACTAGTGGGTTAAAATACAATCCGGAAACCGGTCTGTTTTTTATATTTTGCGTAGACGCCATTACACTCGCATTTGCAGTTACCTTACCATCAAAAAATTGAGCAGTTTCTCTAACATTAAATGTATGTTGCTTTAATTCATTTGTTGGCAATACCCCTTCTGAAAATGTATTACTATAAGAAAAATAAGTTTGTGCATTTTCTGTTCCACCAGATGCAGATATTGAGTTAATACTTGTAAAACCAGTGGTTAAGAAATCATCAATATTATTTTGTGTAGTACTATTAAAATCCATAGCGTAAGCAGCACTATCAACTGTCAGGTTTGATGAGAAATCAACCTTAAAACTCCCGGATTTCCCTTTTTTAGTAGTAATTAATATTACACCATTTAGACCAGCACTACCATATAAGGCAGATGCAGATGCTCCTTTTAAAACTGTTAAAGATTCGATGTCATCTGGGTTTATTAAAGATAAAGCATCACCGCCATCACGGTTACCTCCACTAGCATCGCCGAAAGTATCACTTGGCTGGCCAGATGTTGGATTAGATAATGGCACACCATCAATAACGTACAAGGGTTGATTATTTCCTATTGAAGAGTTACCTCTTAATGTCACCTTAACAGATCCACCAGCACCTGATGCACTTCTTGAAACAGCAACACCAGCTACCTTTCCAGACAAACTGTTAACAGGGTTGGTTTGTCTAACCTTGTTTAATTCATCAGCATTAATGTCCTGAGCTGCGTAAGTTAATGATTTTCTACTTTTCTTAATACCAAGCGCTGTAATAACAACCTCACTAAGTTGCTCAGCGTCCTCTTCTAATTGTGCGTTAATCACACTCGAGTTACCAACAGTTATCTGAATCGCTGTCATCCCTACATAAGAAAAATTTAATATGTCTCCAACGGAAGCTGTAATTGAATAATTGCCGTCAAAATCTGTTTGGGCACCATTAGAGGTCCCTTGTACAATAACATTCACTCCAGGAAGAGGGATGCCATCGGTTTTTGAAGTTACTGTTCCGGTTATACTTTTTTCCTGAGCAAAAGAAATTTGCATAATTAAAAGTAAAAAAGAAAACAAGAAGAGTGTTCGTAAGTTTTGTTTCATAATTTGATTATTTTGTTTTTTTAGTTTAGCCAAACTATTCATAATCAGAATAATTTAAAAAAATATTATATAAACTGCATCATTTTGCACATAGACGGCATTTTATGTTCGATAAGTGATTTGGCCAAAATAAACTATTGCCAATTTAATTGTTAGTTAGTGAATATATCACTAAAATTGCTATAGATTAATAGGGTTTTAGTAATGAAAATCTCATAAAATTAAAATTATTTCAATATTTAACAGAAAAATAGGTGATACAATTCCAATCAAATATCATGTGATATTTTGGTTGAGTTATTTCGTTTTTAACATTGTGCGATGGGGAAGTTATTTTGACGACTACTGGTATTCTTTAAAATCTAATTTAGTAGAATTTCCAATTCACATTATATTAATTTACATAAATGTCTATTATTTGATTCCAAAATTTATACTTCGGAAGAAATATCGGACTTATGTCTTTTTGTTGCTTCTTATGTTAATTATGGTATATTTAGTTAGAACAGGTCTGAATTACCTTTTGGTAACAAAAGATATTTGGCCAGAGGCAGAGGACCCTACAAAGTTTATGGAGCTAAATCACATAATAGCCGTGGTGCTGGGTGAATTGTATGTTATTGGTTTTGTTTCAGCTATTAAGCTAGTCTTAGATTGGGCTATTGAAAAACGAAGAAATGAAGATTTAGCAAAACTGCAAATGAGCACGGAGCTTAAATATTTACGCACACAAATTCAACCTCATTTCTTTTTTAACACCTTAAATAATTTATATGCATTAACTTTAAAAAAATCTGATAATGCTCCAAGATTGGTTATTAAGTTATCCAATATGATGCAATATATTTTGTACGAAGTAAAAAGCTCCAAAGCTAGTTTACTTAAGGAAATAGGTCATATTAATAATTTTATTGATATTGAACGTTTAAGATTTGATGATAAAGTGGATTCTGAAATGGATATTACTGGAAATATTGAGGATGTTATTGTGCCACCTTTATTATTTCTTTCCTTTGTTGAAAATTGTTTTAAACATGGGATGAAAGAGAACGATAATTTAAGAATAAATATGAGTTTTGATATTTCAAATAATGGCTATTTGGAATTTACTTTAGTTAATAGTTTTAATCCAAAAAAAACTCAAGATGATAGTATTGGAATTGGTAACGAAAATGCAAAACGACGATTAAAATTATTATTCTCGAATAATTATATTTTAGACTCTAAAATAGAGGGCGAAAACTATAAACTGTTCCTAAAAATTCCTATTTGATGAAAATTAAGTGCATTATAATTGATGATGAACCCTTAGCAATATCAGTGATTGAAAATCATTTAAAAAACTTTGATCATGTTGAAATTGTTGAGACATTTAATAACCCCCTAAAAGCGTATCGTATTTTGGAACAAGAAAAAATAGATCTTATTTTTCTTGACATTAATATGCCACAAATGACGGGTTTTGCATTTATAGAAAACTTGAGTCATAAACCTTTAATTGTTATTACAACTGCCTATCGAGAATATGCTGTAAAAAGCTTCGAGCTTAATATTTTAGATTATTTGGTTAAACCTATTCCTTTCAATCGGTTTTTAAAAACTATAAATAAGGTGTATCAACAAATTTATGTTAGTAATTCTTCTACAGATGTTAGTTTACAACAAGAACCACATATCTTTCTAAAAGTCAATAAAAAGCTAATCAAAATAAACCTAAATGATATCCTTTATATAGAAAGCCTTAAAGACTATATTAAAGTCATTACTACTATAGGAGATTATGTAGTACATAAATCGCTTACTGCTATAACCGAAGAATTGCCTCAATCAAATTTTATACGTATTCATCGGTCTTATACTATTTCAATTAATAAAGTTATTGCATTGGAAGGGAATACTGTTGAAATTTCAAATAGAAAGATTCCGATAGGACGAAACTACGTGAAACAAACAAAAGAGCGCATATTTAATATTAACGACAATAAAGAAAATAACAGCTAACCATAAAATCACATAAATAATTATGCCCAATACACAAGAAATATCATCTAAAAACAAAACATTCATTCCTATACTTATTATAGCTGGATTATTTTTTATTTTCGGATTTGTTACATGGATAAATGGGGCTTTGATTCCATTCATGAAAACCATAAATGAATTGACCGATGCGCAGTCCTATTTGGTTGCAACGGCTTCGTATATTTCGTTTGTTGTGATGGCGTTACCAGCATCGTATATTATTAATAAAATAGGGTATAAAAAAGGAATGTCATTAGGTTTGATTATTATGGCTTTGGGAGCATTGATTTTTATTCCAGCTGCAGGCGCAAGAACTTATTGGATGTTTTTAGCTGCCATTTTTATTCAAGGCGCAGGTATGACTTTATTGCAAACAGCATCTAATCCGTATATTACTATTTTAGGGCCTATAGAATCCGCAGCAAAGCGAATTGCTATAATGGGGATTGCTAATAAGGTGGCAGGAGCGTTAGGTTCAGTGATATTTGGAGCTATATTATTGTCAGGAATAGACGATATTAAACAAAAACTAGATCTAGTTGATGCTACTGAAAAAGAAAGTTTATTAAATACTATGGCCGATAGTGTGGTAACTCCTTATATAGTTATGGCTATAGTGTTGTTTTTGCTGGGTATTTTAATTAGGAAAGCGCCTTTACCACATGTAGAAGCTGATCCAATAAAAGCTTCAGAAACAGGAGGGAAAACAAAATCAAGTATTTTTCAATTTCCACATTTATGGTTGGGAGTTTTAGCGCTGTTTGTTTACGTAGGTGTTGAGGTTATTGCTGGAGATACTATTATTTCATATGGTATTTCACTTGATATTCCTGTAGAGCAAGCCAAATTTTTCACATTGTTTACGCTCATGGCTATGGTGGTAACCTATGCTTTAGGCGTATTTTTAATCCCTAAATATATAAGTCAAGCCTTTGCTTTAAAATTTAGTGCTGTTTTTGGAATCGTTTTATCATTTTGTATAGTGTTTACTAATGGTTTCACTTCGGTTCTTCTTGTAGCTTCTCTAGGGTTTGCGAATGCTTTAGTATGGCCAGCTATTTGGCCTTTAGCGTTAACCGGCTTAGGTAAATTTACTAAAACAGCATCAGCTTTATTAATTATGGCTATTTCAGGAGGCGCTATTTTGCCCTTATTATACGGAAAATTAGTTGATGTAAAAAAAGAACAATTGATTGAAACTGGTCTTGATACTATTGCTGCAACCATTGATTCGGCAACTTTTGGATACTGGGTTTTATTACCGTGTTATATTATCATATTTTATTATGCCTTTTGGGGTCATAAAGTTGGTTTAAAGAGTACATAATTATATTCTTAAAACTAGACGGTGAGACAACGAATTGAATCTGTAGATATTTTAAGAGGTTTTACCATTGTTGCAATGATTTTGGTAAATACTCCAGGAGAGTGGGGTCATGTATATACGCCTTTATTGCATGCCGAATGGCATGGACTAACACCAACAGATTTAATATTCCCCTTTTTTTTATTCATTGTTGGAATTTCAATTTATTTCGCATACAAGAATAAATCGAATAATAAATCCACTTATAAAAAAGTAGCAATTAGGAGTTTAAAACTGATCGGGTTAGGGTTGTTTCTAAATGCATTTTTACCTTATTTTCCTTTTGTTCAGGATTTTGAAACAATGAGACTTCCAGGTGTACTGCAAAGAATAGGAATTGTTTTTTTTATTTCATCTGTATTATACCTTAATTGTAATTGGAAAAGTTTATTAGGTATTTCAATTTTTATTTTAATTGGATATTGGTTATTTATGGCCTTCATACCTTTTCCAAATGAAATAACATCGACTTTTGATAGAGCCTCAAATAATTGGGCTAATTATTTAGATCTAAATATTTTAGGGAAGCACATGTGGCAACAAGATTATGACCCCGAGGGTATTTTAAGTACAATTCCTGCAGTTGCAACCTGTATTTTAGGTGTTTTAATAGGTAAATTGTTAGATGGGCTTACTAAAATAAAATGGTTGTTTTTGGTTGCTTTAACATTGCTTGTTTCAGGCTATGCTTTCAATACAACTTTTCCAATAAATAAGGCAATTTGGAGTAGTAGTTTTGTTTTGGTAACGAGTGGCTGGGGAACTTTAATTATTGCTGTTATTTATTATCTAAAGGACATAAAACAGTATAAATTCGGAACCATTTTTAAATATGTAGGTATGAACGCTATTACTATTTATTTTTTGTCTAGTCTTATTTCTAAAACTATGTATTTGATAAAAATTGGAGAGGATAGTAATATCCATTCTTGGGTTTATAATACTGTATTTGTACACGATTTTTTTAGCCTTAACCTTTCTTCTTTATTGTATGCGTTAGTTGTTGTTGTGTTTTATATGTTATTAGGTTATATAATGTATAAGAGAAAGATATTTATAAAAGTATAGATAAAAGAAAGGTTTGTTTCTCATTTAATCAAATTATTTCTTTTAATACGTTGTTTGCTAAGTATTTAAATACAGTTCTGTATTTGCGTTTTCTGAAACAGTATCTTTTATAGAAACCAATTTTAACAATTTAAAAATGAAATGATTTTATCTATAGCATCATTTAGATGTTCTGGTGAATCTTCTTTTTCCCAAGGATGTTGAGCTCCAAAAACATGGTTAGCACCTTTGATTGTTTCTAAACAACTATTTGTGTTCCAATTATGCAAAGTATGGGCTTCTTCAATTAAAACACTTGTATCAGCATCTCCATGAATAATTAAATATGGTATTTTCAAACGTGAAACAGCTCTTTTGATGGTAAGCCGTTCTTCGTTTGCAATATAATTTTCATAAAACTGGTAAAAATGAGGCATTTGTTGTTTTGTTCGTCCGTTTACAACATATTTAACACCATCTTTTTTCCATTGATTTAAGTCGCCTGTTGTTGAGGTTCTTTTCCCAAAACTAGAAACACCTGCAAGGCTTATAACTTTTTTTATACGATTATCTTCTTCGGACTTTATTGTAACAATGCCGCCAGCTCTGCTATGACCTATTAAATTAATATGACTTAAATTAAGTTTATTTTCAAATTTTGTATTTGAAGATATCCAGTCCAAAACAGTTTCTAGATCATCTAATTCTTTTGTATAGTTATTATTTCCAAAAGCCTCTAAGTCTGGAAAGTCTATGGGCTGTTCAGCAGTTCCTCCGTTATGAGAAAAATTAAATTTGACAAAAAAGAATCCAGCTTCAGCAAATGCCTTAGCCATCAAATCCCAAGCGCCCCAATCTTTAAAACCTTTGTAACCATGACAAAATATTACCACAGGTTTTGGAGTGTTATTTTCTGTATAAAAAACATCCGTAATTATTGGTTTGTTGTGTTTTCCAGGAATGATAATATTTTTTGTAATAGTCATAATATTAAACTTCTTTTTCAGTAAAATCTATTTTTGGATTACAAATTTCAAGGATTAGTTTTTTCAGTTCAGCTTCAAAGTCAAGTAGAGTGTCATCGGTTACTAAAGAATTTTTACTTCTACTAAAAGCACTCTCTTTTTTGGAGAATTTTAAAAAACCAGAGCTTAAATTTTTAAATGAAATAATACCAGCTTCAATAGGAAGACTAATCTTATTAGATTTTTGCATCATATAGGCATAAGTTAATACTTGAAAACTTTTGCTATACTTTTTGTAATCCGCAGTAATGTCTTCCCAGTTAACTATTTCTAATTGATTTTGCTGTACATTTCCTGTTTTGTAATCAATTATTCGGATTATACCATTACACTCATCAACTCTATCAACTTTACCTTTAATTTTAATAGGGAAATTAAGTTCAGAGATCTTAATTGAAATAGTATTATCAGATTCAATGGCAATAATTTTAATTTTATCTCCGGCTCTTAAAGATTTCATCTCTGAGTCTAAAAAATTTGAAACATAACGTTTTGCTATTTCAAAAATAATTAGGTTTTTACCCTTTGTAATATCTCCTTCTTTGTATTCGTTTTTAAAATGATAAGTAACCGTTTGCTCAATTTGAGATTTTAAGCCTTTAATGGCATCAATAGTTAAAAGCGCACCTACCAAAGGTTTATAAAAATCTTCTAATGTATTATGAACAACAGTTCCTAGGGTATTGGCTGCCACGGTTTCTTCAACATCAACATGATCTTTTATTTTTAGAATTTTCTGATAATAAAAATCAATAGGGTTTCTAATATAGTTTGTTAATGATGAAGGCGAAAAACCTTCACTAGCGAGATGAATTATTTGTTTATGTAGAGCTTCAGTCTTTTTTACAACATTTAAACACGTCTCAATAATTGGAACTTGAGGTGCCACGATTTGATGGTTGATATTATGAATACCCTCAAGTTCTAATTGGGTAATGAATCGGCTTTTTTCGCCGCCAGTTAGAACATCAGCTTCTGTATTGTAAATTATATAAACGTTTTTAGCACGTTGTAGAAGTCTGTAAAAATGATAGGTATAAACAGCATCTTTCTCTTTATAGGTGGGTAAGTTGTTCTCCAGTTTTACATCAAAAGGAATAAAAGAATTATTACTTTTTCCGGCGGGTAATATCCCTTCGTTCACAGAAGAAATAATTACGGTTTCAAAATCTAAAACGCGTGATTCAAGCATTCCCATAAGTTGTAAGCCTTGTAATGGTTCTCCTTGAAAGTCTAGTGTTTCTGTGCTTAAAAGTTCTTTATAAATGCTGTATAATGTTGAAATATCCTTTATATGCCTATGTTCTGAGTTTAACCTTGTGAGTTCGTTAAATAGTTCGTTAAAACGGAATACATATTCTAATGATAACAAGTTTGATGTTTTGTTTTCATCTAAAGAAGCTTTTATGGTTAGTATGAGTTTAGAGCAATTATCCAGTGCTAATACAATTGAATTTCCCCAACTAGAAAACAATAAATCTGTGATGATAATACTTTTCTCAGCTATTTTAATTAATCGGTCTTTATTTAAAAAAACCAGATTATTATTATCAATAGTTTCAATTATTTTTAATGAATAATCGATGCCTTCAATAAAAAATAATGGCCTAATAAATTGGTGTGATATAATGTTAACGACATCTTTATAGTAAAAAGAGTTTGAGTTGATTTTATGTAATTGAAAAAGGGCATTAAACAATGAGGCCAAAGGGATTGATTTTAAAGGAAGTCCCATAGTCACATTTAAAGCATGAATATTTGACGGTATTGAATTTAATACAGGAATCAATAGATTCTCATCACCTAAAACAACTGCGGTACTATTTAGTAGATTATTTTCTTTTTGTAGTTCGCTGAGAAGTGAACCAATATATTTTGCTTGACCTATATTTTTAGGAATACCAATTGCTGATATGTTTTTATCTTTTGAATAATTTTCGGTAATCCAATTAAAAGAATTGTTTTTAAAGAATTTCCAGTTTTTTTTGTGTTGCCTGGTGAATAGCGCAGCGTCATGCTTTTGATTGTTCATGAAAACCGTATCAACATCCCAATAAATTTTGGCCAAATCCTTTTGAAGTAATTCTTGAATAATGGTCTCTTCTGAAGTATTTAGGGCGTTAAAGCCCACAAACACATGTTTTTTTTCTGGGTTATTTTGAATATAAGCTTCCAAATTCTCCACAGCCTCTCTATAGATTAAACCTTGATACCCAACTTTGTTATTTAAAAGGGAATCTGTAAAATGTGTATAGTAGTCGTGTAATTTATACCAAAAAGATAAATAGTTTTTTACAAAATCGGTTTTGTTTTCTTCTAAAGACCAATGTTTTAAATCTTGAATGGCGCTTAAGTAATTGAAAACATGCTCTTGAGGAATTAAATAGCGATCAATTTCATTAAAATCTTGAAGTAATATTTGTGCCCATTTTGAAAAAGATTCAAAAGAATCTAAACTTTCTTTTTTTGTTAATTGAGAATATGTAGAGTAAAACTCAAAAAGAAGTTCAGTATTAGAAATAGATTTAAGTTGAGATAGTTCTTGTACAAACTCTTCAATACTTAAAATTTGTGGAGCAAATATTGTTTTATTAACAACTTTAGACAGATGATGTTTTAAAAAGAGCCCAGCTCTTTTGCTGGGTAATACAAAGGTTAAATCAGAAAGATTTTGCTTGTTATTCTGTAAATCTTTTAAAACATCGTGAATGAAAGTTGTCATTGTATAAAAATAAAAAACGCTTCGGATATCCGAAGCGTTTTTTGTAAACTTATTTATTTTAAAATTGCGTTAGCTTATTTTGCTAAGTTAATTTCTACACGTCTGTTGTTAGCTCTACCTGCTCTAGTTTTATTAGAGTCAATTGGTTTTGTTTCACCATAACCTTCAGCAGAAAGTCTAAATTCGTCAACACCATTCTTAACTAAATAATCTTTGACAGCAAGTGCTCTAGCATCTGATAATCTCATGTTAAGTTTCTCACTACCCGTACTATCAGTGTGACCTTCTATCGTAAATTTAGCTGTTGAGTATTCGTTTAAAATTGCAACTATATCCATTAATACACCAGCAGATTGTTCTTTTATACTCTCTTTTCCAGTATCAAATAAGATTGTTTTAGCATAAGCATTTAAAGCTTTTTTAACAGCCTCAGTAACTTCAGGACAACCGTTGTTAGCAACAGTACCTTTAACGTCTGGACATTTATCATCTTTATCTAAAACACCATCAGCGTCTGCATCTGGCCAAGGACAACCTTTATTTGCAGCAGGACCAGCTTCGTTTGGACAAGCATCATCAGCATCAGTGACTCCGTCACCATCAGCATCAGGACATCCGTTTAAAGCTTTTAAACCAGCAACTGTTGGACAGTTATCTTTATTATCAGCAATACCATCTCCGTCAGTATCAGGACAACCATTAAGCTCAGCTAAACCAGCTTCGTTAGGACAATCGTCTTTACTATCTTCAATGCCATCACCATCAGTATCAGGACAACCGTTGAATGCTTCTAAACCAGCTACATCTGGACAAGCATCATCTTTATCGTATATACCATCATCATCAGTATCGGTTCCACCAAATTTGATAGAAAAACCAGCTGTATGTTGGAAGTGAGAATTTAAGTAATCCTCAAAAGCATGTTTATAAGTAGCTTGGTAAGTTAAACCAATGTTATCACTTAACCATACGTTAAGACCTAATGTACCATTTAATGTTCCAGCACCAATGTCATTTACCCAAGTGTAACCACCACCGATACCTGCATAAGGATCGAAAGTTTTTCCATCTCTGAAACTATATTTGATTATACCATCTAAACCGTAATATGATAAATTATCCACTTCATTAGTTACATCAGGATTTGTGCTGATGTCTCCCCATTTATCTATCTTATTGAATGAACCAGCAATTCCAAAAGAAAAACCGTCATTTAAATATTTAGATACCGAGATTGTTGAAAGTGATGGTAAAATATTCCAGTGATCATCAACGTTAAATAATTCATCACCGAATGTTTCACTAAATATCCCCCCATCTCCTGATGGATAGGCGTCAACTGCGTTTACCCCAATAGTAATTTGCCATGGGTTGTTGTTGTCTTGTGCATTTACGTTGCTATAACCAAGTACAAGCAACATAGCGAACAATAATCTGCTAAGATTTTTCATATTCAAAAGTTTAATTTTAAGTGTTAATCGTGAACAAAAGTAAGTTGTTAAATGTTATTAACAAAGACAAATATATAAAAAAATAGAACAAATCGGTAGTTCGTCGATAGTCTAGACTGAATTTAGATAATATTTAGAGCTTTCCCAACTTTATTAAAAGCTGTGATTGCTTTATCTAAATGTTGTTTTGTGTGCGCTGTAGAAAGCTGTACGCGTATTCTAGCTTTACCTTTTGGTACTACAGGAAAGAAGAAACCTATAACATAAATCCCTTCTTTTAATAACATATTCGCCATAGTTTGGGATAGTTTTGCATCATATAACATGACAGGTACAATTGCAGAATCTCCATCTACAATATCAAACCCAGAATCTTTAACTCCTTTTTTGAAATAATTTGCATTCCATTCTAAGGTATCTCTAAATTCAGTATTATTTGCTAACATATCAAAAACCTTTATAGATGCCCCAACAATTGCGGGCGCCAGCGAATTGGAAAATAAATACGGTCTAGAACGCTGACGTAGCATATCTATAATTTCCTTTTTACCAGTGGTATATCCACCCATGGCACCTCCTAAAGCTTTTCCTAGAGTACCCGTTATGATATCAATACGGTTTAAAACACCTTTTTCCTCTAGAGTGCCTCTACCTGTTTTTCCGATAAATCCAGTGGCATGACATTCGTCAATCATAACCAATGCATCGTATTTATCAGCTAAATCACAAATTTTATCCAAAGGCGCTAAAAGGCCATCCATAGAAAACACACCATCTGTAACTATAATTTTAAAACGAGCCTTATTTTCATTGGCAGCTATCAATTGCTTTTCTAAATCTACCATATCATTATTTTGATAGCGGTATCTGGCCGCTTTACAAAGGCGCACACCATCTATAATAGATGCGTGATTTAAGGAATCTGAGATAATGGCATCTTCTTTTCCAAGTAGTGGTTCAAAAACACCTCCATTAGCATCAAAAGCAGCAGCGTATAATATTGTGTCTTCGGTTTGGTAAAAATCAGCTATTTTTTGCTCCAGTTCTTTATGAATATCTTGTGTTCCACAAATAAAACGAACAGAACTCATGCCAAAGCCATGCGTATCCATAGTGTCTTTCGCTGCCTGTATAACTTCTGGATGAGATGATAAACCTAAATAATTATTAGAACAAAAATTTAATACAGTCTCACCGGTATTTAAAGTTATTTCCGCTCCTTGAGCAGAAGTAATGATTCGCTCTTCTTTATAAAGCCCATTATTTTTTATGTCTTGCAATTCTTCTTGAAGATGATTTTTCAGTTTTCCGTACATTTTATTGCGTTTTATGCGAATTTAAACATCTTTCACTAAAATATCGTCATTTATATAAATAAGAATCTTCTGTTTGACATCTATTTTCATGTCTTCTAAAACATCTTGATAAGACTGAAGTTGTTGTTCATGTTTTTTGTCTTCCAACCCTGTTTTGTAATCAATAATTATAGCTTCGTTTTTAACGTTTATTACAATTCTGTCAGGTCTTAAAATGATACCATTTTTTGAAATAATATCACGTTCATTATAAACGGTGTAATTTGAAGAATAATAATCGTGAAGTTTTGGATGTTCGAGAATATTTTTAACCGTTGTTTTTAAGAATACTGCCTGTTCTTCATTTATAGTTGAAGCCTTTAGGAAATCGATAATGACATCATCAACATCATCGCTAGTTTTTATTTGAGCCATAATATCATGAATCAAATTTCCTTTTTCAATGGCTTCTTGCTGATTGGTATCCCACAACAATCCGGATTTTGTAACCATTTTTATATTATGATCTTCTTTTGCTGTCGAAATAAACTCACTTTGAAGATGCATTTCTTTTCTGTTTGTAGAATTTTTTGATGCTTTTTTAGAACTTCCGAAGCTATAATTGGCCTCTGAATCATTCCAAATTCCTAGATCCTGGAGGTAATTTATTAATAAGCCTGAATATTTTTTGGTATTAATTTCACCTTTAGTCGATATCTCTTTTGTTGAGATTATATGTATTTGTTCAATGGCGCGTGTTAGTGCAACATATAGCAAATTAATATTGTCTAATTCTTGTTCAGATTGATGCTTGTTATAAATGCGTAATCCTTCAGCTCCATAATTTTCAAAATCTTTATTATAGTTTAAGAGTGTATGTGAAAACCCATTGTATTTTTCTGAATCTAAACTAAACCATTCTTTAGGCTCTAATTCTCTATAAATATCTAAATCGGCATAAGGAAAAATCACCACAGGGAATTCTAGACCCTTGGATTTGTGTATTGTCATGATTTGAACCGCATTTTGTCCTTGTGGAGAAATGATACTCAAACTATCTTTTTTCTTATCGAAGTATTCTAAAAACCCTGAAATATCAGAGCCCTTTTTTTGTGAAAAATCTAAAACAATATCTAAATAAAATTGAATGTATGCATTTGAATTTTTGACTAAATTGAAACGTCTAACAATAGCTTCAACTAAATCATAAAGTGGAAACTGTAGTAATGAATTACAGTCTATAAATACGCCATAATTTTGCAAACTTTTGAATAGTTTATCAGTAGAAAGGTGAATATGATTTGTAAAAAAATGATGCTTGTCGTCTATATTAAAAAGTGTGGTTAAATAATTTAAAACCTTAATTTTTGTTTCATTGTTTTCCGGCTGAACAAGAAGGAATAATAAATCATTGATAAAAACGACATCAGGTGAATTATTAATCAGTAAAGTTTCAGAAGAAATAATTGGAATTTCGTGCTGACTTAAATAATCAGCAATGGCAACCCCTTCCTTTTTCTTTCTAATTAAAACACAAATGTCTTCCAAATTAAAACCGTTTTCAATGCACTCATTTATAGTCCTTAAAACGGCTTCAGGAAATATTTCGTTTCTATCATCTTCTTTATTATTGTCTAAAAACGAGAGCGTTACAAAACCGTCTTTATCTTCTGTTATATTTTGATGTGCTTTTTCGAATAGAGTTTTATAATCATCATTATTAAAAACATGATTGGCTAAAAACTTAAAAAAACCATTGTTAAAATTTACTACTTCTTTATAGCTTCGGTAATTTTCTTTTAGACTCCTTACATCTTGTAATGCATGAAAAGGGCTGCTTTTTTTATTAAACAAATCAATAAACTGTTCCGCTTTTCCGCCACGCCAGCGATATATAGCTTGTTTAGCATCACCAACTAACATGGTGCTTCCGTTTACAGTAGATAATGAATTTTCTAATAATGGGATTAAATTCTCCCATTGCATCACAGATGTATCTTGAAACTCATCAATGAAATAATGTTTAAATTTTTCACCTAAACGTTCATAAATAAAAGGTGTAGGCTGTGCTGAAATTTCTTTGCTAATAATGGCATTAAATTCTGAAATCAGCATTTTGTTTTGATCCTCTTTTAAAACTTCTAACTCACTATTTATAGCCTTCAAAACGGATAATGGTGTAATATTTCTATAAAATGCTTTTAAAAATTTTAAATGAAATATAGCTCGCTTAGTGACATTAAAGCTAGATGCTATTTGTGGTTGTATTTGTTCAATTATTGAAGCAATATCAGCAGTTACTCGCTTAGGATATAACGTTTTGGTTTCTATATCTTCTTGCCATTTAGTATCAAAATTTACGTAAAAGTTTTTTTCTGACAATTTCGAAAAATGTTTAGGCAAATAACCACTAGTAAAGTCATTAAATTCTAATCCAGACTCTTCAATTAATGTAAGTACAGTTTGAGCGTTTTCAACAATATGGGTTTCTAAATCTGAAATTTCTTTTTTGAGTTGTGCTTTAAGCACTTTAAAATCATTTAAAGTTTTGTCTTTTAAACCATTGATAAAGGGCATATCGTTTTCATTTACCAAGAGTTTAGCAATCTTGTTAAAATCAAAAGACACATCCCAACTTTTATCATCATCAGCTTTTTCAATAGCAAAATCAACTAAAATCTTTGTAAGATCATTATCATTTCCTGCTTTGGCAATTAAACTATCTACAGCTTCGTTGAGCAATGAATCTTGGTCTAGCTCCACTTCAAAATTCAAAGGCAGTCTTAAATCATAAGCAAAAGTTCTAATCAATTTATGAGTAAAACCATCAATAGTAGAAATATCGAAGGCGGCATAATTGTGCAGTATAGTATTTAATAAACTTTTGGATTTCTCATGGAGTTTAATAGGTTCCATTTGTAACTCCTTGCAAATACTCTCAAACATCGAGTTTTCACTTTCTAAAACAGAATCATCAGAAAACGTTTTTAGTGTTTCAACAATACGCGCTTTCATTTCTGCAACAGCCTTATTAGTAAAGGTTATGGCTAGAATACGTTTAAAAGGTTCTGGATGATTTGATTGAAATAAAATTTTTAAATATTCTTTTACGAGTGTATATGTTTTTCCGCTTCCTGCTGAGGCATTATAAATGGTAAAAGGATACGTTTGTTGCATGAAGAATGATTTGCTTACAAGATAAAAACTATCGATGGTTTCATAACAATTTATTATTTTTAATTGACCTGTTTTATGTGTAAATTTGAATGAAATTAAATATTAATTAAAACAAAATAATTATGGCTTTCGAATTACCAAAATTAGGATATGCTTATGATGCCTTAGAACCTCATATAGATGCAAGAACCATGGAGATACATCATTCTAAACATCACCAAGGATACACAAATAATTTAAATAACGCTATTGCAGGAACAGATTTAGAAGGGAAATCTATTGATGATATTCTTGGAAATTTAGATATGAATAATAGTGCTGTTAGAAATAACGGTGGCGGATTTTATAATCATTCTTTGTTCTGGGAGGTTATGAATCCTGAAGATAGAGGTTATCTGTCTGGTGATTTAAAAGACGCTATTGAGGCTGCTTATGGTTCAAAAGATGAATTTATACAAGCTTTTTCAAATGCAGCAGGAACACGTTTTGGTTCTGGTTGGGCATGGTTGTGTGTGCACAAAGGAGGTAAAGTAGAAATTTGTTCAACGCCAAATCAGGATAATCCATTAATGCCAGGAGTAAGTTGTGGTGGCACACCAATTTTAGGACTTGATGTTTGGGAGCACGCATACTATTTAAATTATCAAAATAGGCGTCCAGATTACATTAAGGCATTTTTTAATGTCGTTAACTGGAATGAAATGGAAAAGCGTTACGCAGAAGCTAAATAAAACTAGTTATTAGTTTAAATATAAAGGCAAATTCAGAAATGGATTTGCTTTTTTTTGGCGTTACCCAAAGGTCGGGCTCTACACTATATCTTTTCTTATGCTAAATTTGTATCCGGATCTCATCAAGTATTTAAATTATAAGATGATTTATGTTTAGATTGAGTTGTTTTGTAAGCATAAAAAAAGGATGCCGTTTCTATCCCTAACGCGATAATTATTATTTTTAAGAAAAACGCATTACTAATAAATGGGTACTCCCATTTTTTTAGAAAGTATATAAAATGAAAAAGGTGAACGTTAGTTCACCTTTTTGCCCCAAATCTACCATAAACTTAACCTACTTATGTTATGGTTTTTCAAATATATGGTAGCGATATTGTTTGATAAAATATTTTAGATAAACTACGCAAATATTGGCTTAAAAGAAATTGTGTTACTTAATTAAGGTAAAGTGTAAACACATATAATCAGATTAATTAGGAAACTAAATTGCATAAAAAAAGGCGAACAGATGTTCACCTTTTTTTGCCCCAAATCTACCATGAACTTAACCTACTTATGTTATGGTGAGACCAATTTATACGTAATTTAAATATTTTGACTATTTTTTAGGTGAACTGCGTTTTTTTTGGGTGAAATGCAAATATTACAGTTTTTACTTATAAAATTATTGATTTCATAATTAATAGGCACGTTCATTATTGCCTTCGTAAAAGTTGATAAACGCACGATTTACAACTCTATTCCCGCCAACAGTTGGATAGTTTCCCGTAAAATACCAATCGCCCAAATGCTCAGGACAAGCTTTATGTAAATTTTCTACAGGTTGAAAAATAATTTTCACTTCTGCCTTTATTGATTCATCACTCAACAACTCTGAAATTTTATCTGATATTTCTTCGGCTGTAAAAGGGTCATATATTTCTTTTACAAAATTTTGTACGTGCTTATCTTCCAAATCTGTTTGCGTTACACACTTATCATAAACCTCTTTTACAATATCATATTTGCCAGAATCTTTTAGTAATTCTAAAGCTGCTTTAAAAGCAACTAAGCTTTCAAGGTTTGCCATATCAATGCCATAACAATCTGGATATCGTATTTGTGGCGCAGAAGACACCACAATTATTTTTTTAGGGTTTAAACGATCTAGCATTTTTAAGATACTCATTTTTAAAGTTGTACCTCTAACGATACTATCATCAATAATAACTAGATTATCGGTAGGTTTAATAACACCATAGGTTACATCATAAACGTGTGCTACTAAATCATCTCTACTGCTATCTTCGGTAATAAAGGTTCTAAGTTTAACATCTTTAATAGCTATTTTTTCAACTCTCGCGTGCTCAGATAATATCTCGGTAACTTTTGCTGCCGATAATGATCGTTGTCCATTTAAAATAGCTGCTGTTTTAGTTTTATTTATAAAAGCCTCAGCAGTTTCAATCATTCCAAAAAACGATGTTTCTGCGGTATTAGGAATATACGAGAACACTGTATTTTTTGTGTCATTATCAATCGCTTCAAGTACTTTAGGCATTAATAATTTACCTAACATTTTACGTTCTTGATATATTTCTGCATCACTACCTCTAGAGAAATAGATGCGTTCAAAAGAACAAGACTTTCTTGCTAAAGGTTCTAATATTTGTTTAAGTCTAACTTCTCCTGAATGTTTAGTAATAATGGCTTGTCCAGGTTCTAATTCTTTAACGTCTTCAAATTTCACATTGAAAACTGTTTGAATCACGGGTCGTTCAGAAGCTACAACAACTACTTCATCATCCTTATAATAAAAAGCGGGTCTAATTCCAGCAGGGTCTCTCAAAACAAAAGAATCCCCATGTCCAATAAGTCCGGCCATAGCATAACCACCATCCCAATTTTTTGCAGCTCGCCTTAAGATTTTAGCCACTTTTAAACGCTCAGCAATAAGCGGTGATGCCTGCTGTTTATTATAGCCTTCTTTTTTTAAGTCTTTATATATTTTACTCACTGCATCATCAAGAAAATGACCAATTTTCTCCATTATAGTAATGGTGTCAGTATATTCTTTAGGGTGCTGTCCTAATTCTATAAGGTTACTAAAAAGTTCTTTAACATTGGTCATGTTAAAGTTTCCAGCCATAATTAAATTTCTATGCATCCAGTTGTTTTGCCTTAAAAAAGGATGAACACTTTCTACGCTATTTTTTCCGAAAGTTCCGTAGCGAACATGACCTAATAAAACTTCTCCTATGTACGGGATATTCTTTTTTTGTGCAGCAACGTCCTCTTTGTACTCTGGGTGCGTTTCAAATTCTTTATTAACTCTATCGTTAATTTGTGCGAAAATATCTTGAATGGGTTGTTGTGCTATTGAACGAACTCTACTTATGTAACGTTGACCAGGTTCAGTATCTAATTTTATACTAGCAAAACCAGCACCGTCTTGACCTCGGTTATGTTGTTTTTCCATCAATAAATACATTTTATTCACACCATAAAATGCACTGCCATATTTTTCTTTATAAAACTCAAGCGGTTTTAAAAGTCTAATCATTGCTATTCCACATTCGTGTTTTAAGACATCGCTCATAATAAAAATGTTTTGGCTTTACTCATTATTTTATTCCATATCACTGAATTCGTTAACCTTTGATTTCGCGAAAATGAAAAACTATGTTTATATCCCCACTTTAGTGGAAACACAAATTGATTTAAATAAAAAACGCGCTCTAAATAGAGCGCGTTTTTTTAGGTTAATTCTATTTCAAATTGCGTTAGTTGTTTAAATTGCAACAGTCGCTTATGAATTTCTTCGTTTGATAAATTTTGCATGCGCTCCGTTCCAAATTTTTCAACACAAAATGACGCCAAGGTCGAACCATATATCACAGCATTCTTCATATTTTCAAAGGACACATCTCCTGTTTTGGCTATATATCCAGCAAAACCACCTGCGAACGTGTCACCGGCACCAGTAGGATCAAAAACTTCTTCTAATGGTAAAGCAGGCGCATAAAACACATGGGCATTATGAAATAATAAAGCACCATGCTCTCCTTTCTTTATTACCACATACTTTGGTCCCATTTCATGAATCTTTCTAGCTGCAACTACTAAAGAATATTCTCCTGTTAATTGCCTAGCTTCTTCATCATTTATAGTAATTACATCTACACGTTTTATAACATTTAGTAAATCGTCTAAAGCGCAATCCATCCAAAAATTCATCGTGTCTAAGATCACCAATTTTGGTTTTTTAGTCATTTGATCTAAAACACTAGATTGGACGATTGGATGTAAATTTCCTAACATCACCACTTCAGCATCCTTATAACCTTTAGGAACTACTGGATTAAAATCCGCAAGGGTGTTTAATTCAGTGACTAAAGTGTCACGAGAATTCATATCATTATGATATTTTCCACTCCAAAAGAATGTTTTCCCTTCTTTTACAATTTCAATTCCTGAAACATCAATATTTTTATTTGATAATAAGTCTAAATATTCTTTAGGGAAATCGCCGCCAACAACAGAAACAGCAGCTGCATTAACATTAAAATGAGAAGCAGCAAGACCTATGTAAGTAGCTGCGCCACCAAGAATTTTATCGGTTTTACCGAAAGGCGTTTCAATAGCATCAAATGCCACGGTACCTACAATTACTAATTTACTCATAAATGAGATATGAAATTTAGGTGCAAATATAAGTCTTTTTATAGATTACAACGACTATATTTTTTTCAATAAATAGACGATTAGAATATTTTTTAACCCTTATGTGACATTTTTAAATAAGATGGTGTTTTAGCGTTAGATGCTATTATTACTTTAAGATTGGGGATGTAATTAAAGGTGTCCCTAATTTTTTTAGTGTTTTAAGGGGTGTTGATAAGATGTAAGTTACTTTCTGCCAAAATCAGCAGGAATTTCTCCCCAAGCTTTGGTTTCCCATTTTACAATTACGGTATTATAGGTGTTGCTTTTTAACCATTCTATAGCCCTTTCAACTAAATCAAAAACGGGTTTGTTTTTTTGGTTATGTTCTAGTTTGGTGTTGCAGTTTTTCTTCTTCACCCAACTCATAGCGGTTCTAGAATCTGTGTAAAGAATTCTATCGCTTTTATTTTTTTTAAGAATAGCCAATCCATGTACTAAGGCTAAAAACTCACCTATGTTATTTGTTCCTTCTTCAAAAGGACCTTGAATAAATAGTTGTTTTTTAGTTTTAGTATCTACTCCTCGATATTCCATTTTCCCAGGATTACCACTCGATGCTGCATCAACAGAAATAGAATTGTAGTTAGGTTGTCCTATCTTTTTAAGCTGCTCCCCAGATAGTTCACTCGTAAATTTCTTGCCGTTACCTATATAGTCCTTATAGTTACCTTTTAAAGCTTTTTTAGCCGCTTCAATCGTTGAAAACGATTTGTATTGTGCGCCTTGGTAATCTTTTATTTGGGATTTGCAGTCATTCCAAGATTCGAAAACGCCGATATGATGCCCTTTCCAAACGGTATAATATTTTCTTTTCTTTTTACTCATTTAAAAGCTTTTCAACCACTTTCGGAAAATGTTCCATCTCTAATTCATGAATTTTCGACGCGACATCATTTGCATTATCGGTTGCAGAAATATCACATTTTACCTGAAAAATAGTAGCACCTTCGTCATAACGTTCATTTACATAATGAATTGTAATACCAGTTTCAGTTTCTTTATTCGCAATAACCGCCTCATGCACGTGCATACCATACATGCCTTTTCCTCCATATTTAGGAAGTAAAGCAGGGTGTACATTAATTACTTTATTTGGAAATTCGTTTAATATATGTTCTGGGAATTTCCATAGAAACCCGGCTAAAATTATCAAATCAGGCTTTGAAGCTTTTAAAACATTCAAGACGTCATCTGTTTTTGAAAACGCTATTCTATTGAATGACAAAGCACTAACTTTTAATTTTTTTGCGCGTTCTAAAACTTTGGCATGGGGATTGTTAGTTAGTACCTGAATAACAGACGCATTATCGCTGTTGTGAAAAAACTTAATTAAATTTTCAGCATTAGTTCCACTTCCGGACGCAAAAATTACAATACGTTTCATTTTACAGACTATAGTGTTAATATTATTCGAACAAAAAAAAGAATAATTATTAACAATTAGAAGAGAAAAACTAATTACTTAAAAGTAATTTTAGTAAATTACCGACACATTTTTAACTTAAAAGTGTATTATAAAATATAAGTTTTTTATTTTTGCCAACTAATTAAAACATTTAAATTAAAAGATTATGTCAGACATTGCATCAAGAGTAAAAGCGATTATCGTGGACAAATTAGGAGTAGATGAGAACGAAGTTGTTACTGAAGCTAGCTTCACAAACGATTTAGGAGCAGACTCTTTAGACACTGTAGAATTAATTATGGAGTTCGAAAAAGAATTCGATATTCAAATACCAGACGATCAAGCTGAAAACATCGCTACAGTAGGTCAAGCTATCTCTTATATAGAAGAAGCTAAATAAGTAAACAATCAAAATACTTTATGGAATTAAAGCGAGTTGTAGTCACAGGATTAGGAGCTTTAACACCAATTGGTAATACCAAAGATGAATTTTGGGAAGGCTTAATTAGTGGCAAAAGTGGGGCTGCGCCAGTAACATATTATGATACCGAAAAGTTTAAAACTAAATTCGCTTGCGAATTAAAAAACTTTAACGTGACTGACTTTTTTGATAGAAAAGAGGCTCGTAAAATGGATAAATTTGCACAATACGCTATGGTAGCTGCAGATGAAGCCATTGCAGACTCAAAATTAAATCTTGATGAAGTCAATAAATTGCGTGTAGGTGTTATATGGGGAGCAGGTATTGGTGGTTTAGAAACCTTTCAGCAAGAAGTTTTAAACTTCGCTGCTGGTGATGGAACACCGAGATTTAATCCATTCTTTATTCCTAAAATGATTGCTGATATTGCACCAGGTAATATCTCCATAAAACATGGTTTTATGGGGCCAAATTACACAACAGTTTCTGCATGTGCATCTTCTGCTAATGCTATGTTTGACGCTTTAAACTCTATACGTTTAGGGCATACAGATGTGGTTGTTACAGGTGGAAGTGAAGCCGCAGTGACTATTGCTGGTATGGGTGGTTTTAATGCTATGCACGCACTATCTACTAGAAATGAAAGTCCAGAAACAGCTTCTCGCCCATTTGATGGAACAAGAGATGGTTTTGTTTTAGGAGAAGGTGCAGGTGCACTGATTCTAGAAGAGTATGAACATGCAAAAGCAAGAGGTGCTAAAATATATGCTGAATGTATTGGAGGAGGTTTATCTTCTGATGCCTATCATATGACAGCGCCGCATCCAGAAGGTATTGGTGTTATTGCAGTAATGAAGAATTGTTTAGAGAATGCAGGCCTAAATCCAGAAGATGTTGACCATATTAATACACATGGTACATCTACACCTTTAGGAGATGTTGCAGAGCTTAAAGCAATTTCAGAAGTATTTGGAAGTCACGCTAAGAATATAAATATAAATTCAACTAAATCAATGACTGGTCACCTTTTAGGTGCAGCAGGAGCTATTGAAGCAATTTCGGTGATATTGGCCATGGAACACGGTATTGTACCTCCAACAATAAACCACACTACAATAGATGAAAACATTGATCCTGAATTAAATTTAACCTTGAACAAGGCTCAAAAGCGTGATGTAAAAGTAGGAATGAGTAATACATTTGGATTTGGCGGACACAACGCTTGTGTAATATTCAAAAAAATAGATTAAATCCCGAATGGATAGCATTCGTAACATACTAAATTCCCGTTTTAAACGCAACGGGAATTTTTTTATGGAATTAACTAAAATACTTGGGTTTAAACCTAAGAATGTTAAATACTTCAGAAAGGCATTTACGCATCGGTCTATGAATATTAAAGACACTAAAGGCGATCCTTTTAATTACGAGCGTTTAGAGTTTTTGGGAGATGCGATGTTAAGCTCGGTAATTGCATCACATCTATATCTTGAAGTACCAAGTGGCGATGAAGGCTACTTAACCAAAATGCGATCCAAGGTTGTTAGTAGAGAACATCTAAATGAGTTAGGTAAAGATTTAGAACTGATAAATTTAGTAGAAAGTAAAATTCCCGCAGGTCAATTTGGAGATAATATCCATGGTAATTTATTTGAAGCTTTAATAGGAGCTATTTTTTTAGATAGAGGTTATAAATACTGTGAAAAATTTATTTTTAAGCGTGTTATAATTCCTTATGTAGATATTGCAACTCTAGAAGGAAGAGTAATTAGTTACAAAAGTTTACTTATTGAGTGGTGTCAAAAAGAAAAAAAGACATTTGGTTACAACGTATACGAAGATACGGGTAATGATGACGTTAGGCATTTTTCAGTAAAGCTATCTATAGACGAAAAAGTTATTGCCAAAGCCAGAGCAACTTCAAAGAAAAAGGCCGAGGAAAAAGCTTCAAAACGCGCCTTTTTTGCATTTCAAAGTAAAATGTCGAAGATGCTTTAATATTCTAAATTTTAAACGAATCAACTATAACGTTTTAGTTGTGTTTATTACCAAGATTAGCTTTAACGTAATACAACTCACCTTTATAAATACTATATTTACGAGTTAAATATAAGTTATGACTGTTCACAAACTTATTCTTGATGATGCCTTTGAGGAAGCATTATATACCTTAATTGCAATTCATTGCAATCTGGAAGACTATCGTTTAGCATACCTTCTCAATAAACATTTGGGTATTACGCTTTCAAGAAAAGCATCAGATATAGACTATAATAATGGGCAGGTTTCTTATTCAATTTTTGAATGGGAAGACCATAAACAATTAGTAACATGGAGTTTGGTGTCTAACATCTGTAAAACTGAAGAACTCCGAGAAACAGATTATAAGTCGTTATTCGACAACCAAGAAAAAATAACCAAAATATTTCAGTTATTACCAGAACACAAAACTGTAAACTATTTTTTAAAAATAGATAGCGCATTCAGTTTTAGTAAAGAGAACTATATTTTAGATAGTATATTAAAAATACCTCAAATTGCAGCGGCTTACAGTCTAGATTCTAGTGAACTGAAATCTAAAGATAATTTAATTTTTAACTAATGTCAATAAACAAAAAAACCAAAATAGTAGCAACTTTAGGACCCGCTACAAGTACTAAGGAAGTTTTAAAAAACATGCTTGATGAAGGCGCAAATGTATTTAGAATAAACTTCTCTCATGCAGATTATAGCGATGTAAAGGAGCGTGTTCAAATGATACGTGAGCTAAATGAAGAACATGGCTATACGGCAGCTATTCTTGCAGATTTACAAGGCCCAAAACTTCGTCTAGGTGTGATGAAGGAGGAAGTAGTTGTAAATCCTGGAGATGAAATAATCTTTGCTACGGGTGAACGTTTTGAAGGTACAAAAGAACGTGTTTATATGACCTATGATAGGTTTCCGCAAGATGCAAAACCTGGCGAACGTATTCTTTTAGATGATGGTAAATTACTTTTTGAAGTGATTTCTACTGATAAAAAGAAAGAAGTAAAAGCAAAAGTGATTCAAGGAGGTCCCTTAAAGTCTAAAAAAGGAGTTAACCTTCCAAATACTGATATTTCACAACCAGCATTAACAGAAAAAGATATTGAAGATGCTATTTTCGCCATTAGTCTTGAGGTAGATTGGATTGCACTCTCTTTTGTGCGTCATGCAGAAGATTTAATGCAATTGCGTGATTTAATAGCAAAACATTCTGATCATAAAATTCCAATTATAGCTAAAATTGAAAAGCCAGAAGCCGTAGAAAATATTGATAAAATTGTTGCACATTGTGATGGTTTAATGGTAGCTCGTGGAGATTTAGGAGTAGAAGTACCTGCTGAAGCAGTACCACTTATTCAAAAGCAATTGGTGTTACGTGCTAAAAAAGCAAGAATTCCAGTAATTATTGCAACGCAAATGATGGAAACTATGATTGATAGCTTAACTCCAACAAGAGCAGAGGTAAATGATGTTGCAAATTCTGTTATGGATGGTGCCGATGCTGTAATGCTTTCTGGTGAAACATCAGTAGGTCAATATCCAGTTGAAGTAATTAGGCAAATGGCTAATATTTTAAAAAGTGTAGAGAACTCGAAATTAATTCAAGTTCCGCAATTACCACCACATATTCGTACCAACCGTTATATCACAAAATCTATATGTTACCATGCCGCTAATATGGCAAACGAAATTAATGCAAAAGCCATTTCAACATTAACAAATAGTGGGTACACAGCATTTCAAATTTCGGCATGGAGACCATCATGTCATATTTTAGTATTTACATCAAACAAACGTATTTTAACACGTTTAAGTTTACTTTGGGGCGTTCGCGCGTTTTATTATGACAAATTTGTAAGCACCGATGAAACTATTGACGACGTTAACGGTATTGCCTGTAAAATGGGTTATTTAGATGTTGGTGATATGCTAATAAGTTTAGCTGCAATGCCAATGAAAGAAAAGGGCATGGTAAACACGCTTCGTGTTACCGAAATTGAAACCTGTAATTTTTAAATTATAAATATTTGGGCGTTACCTAAAGGTCGGGCTTTGCACTATATCTTTTAAATAGAAAAAACTGCCCAAAAGCAGTTTTTTCTATTTAAAAGGATGCCGTTGCAATCGCTAACACACTTGTACACTAACTTATATTTTAAAACAGAAGTTATTTTATTTTTGGAGAAGTTCGTTTAGTAGGTTGATGTAATACACACGCCAAAATATCGGGAGCAAAAGAGTTGCGGAGCTTTTTTGGTAACTTTTACCTGGATATATTCTATCATAGAGTAAATAGCGAGTTTCAATGCGCATTATACATTGTTAACAACTGTTTTAATCTTTTAATTGAAAGTCTATTGTAGAAACCACACGGACAATCTTAATTTGAGGGGTGTTTTCATCTCTGTCATTAATTGTAAAAAGGCCTTGTCTTGCTATCCTGATCTCCCCGACCCGTGAATCAGAATCACGGGCAAATTTTTCTGCAACCTCTCTGGCATTTTTGGTCGCTTCCTCAATCATTGAAGGTTTAAGATTATTCAATCCTGAAAAAATATATTCAATTGGCCTCCATGTATTTTTAGATCCGAGTAAAATCCCCTTTGACATAAGTTTGAGGGATTCAGAAGGTGCTTTTTGAAGCTTGTCGATATCATTTGTCCTAACCGTAAACTCTGACTTTGCTAAATATCTGAATTCGTTGTTCCGAGAATTGGGATTATATATATCAGCACGGACATCACTAATATTCGTGCTACCTTTAATTAGTTCATTTTTTTCAAATCCTTCAGCAATAAAAAAATCATATACTTCATCATTTTGCTTTTCAATCTTGATTTTTAGAGAGTTGAGATCATTTGCTGTGAGGGTAATGTTTATTGCCCAAACCGCTAAATCAGCATTTACTTCACGTTCAGAAAGGCCTTTTACTTTGACAAACCGGTCATACTTTTTGCCAGTTTTATGCATGTTTCCAACAAAAAATCCTGCAATGACAATTGAAGCACAGAATGTTAAGGTCTTTAACCAGCCAATTTTCATGATTTCTTAATTTTTAGTGGTTGCTAATGATTAACTGATAAAAAATCGCTTCAATGTTTTTTATCAAACTCTAAACGAAGTTATCGTTTTTTTCTGATAAAGTCAAGTGGTTACTTAATCGTTAATAACAATTTAAAACTCAAACCTCAATTGTACGCTAACACTTTTTTTTAGTTCAGGTTTTTTCTTTTTTTCAGTGTTTAAATTAGACATAGAAATGCCTAATAATCGAACAGAATTACTCAACTTTTCTTGGTATAATAAATCTTTAGCGGTTTCTAAAATCACGTCTTTATCACCTATATAATAGGGTAAAGTTTTGCTACGAGTGTGCAACGTAAAATCGCTATACTTAATTTTTAAAGTCACCGTTTTCCCAGCGACGTTGCTTTTTAATAATCTACGTGAAACTTCTTCTGCTATGTGCTCTAACTTTTCAAGCATAAATATTTCAGAAGATAAGTTTTTATTAAACGTACGTTCAGCAGCTAAACTTTTCCGGATTCTATTAGGTTTTACTTCACTATTATGAACCCCTCTAACAATGTAATAATAGGATCCTCCAGATTTTCCGAAGTGTTCATCTAAATACTCTAAAGATTTCTGCTTCAAATCGAATCCGGTAAAAATACCTTTTTGGTACATTTTTTCGGCGGTAACTTTACCAACACCGTAAAATTTTCTAATATCCAATTGTTCTAAAAACGCAATAACTTCTTCAGGGTTTACCGTTTTTTGTCCGTTAGGTTTATTATAATCGCTGGCAACTTTGGCTATAAATTTATTAATAGAAATGCCTGCTGAAGCCGTTAAACCAACTTCATTAAAAATCCGTTCTCGAATTTCTTTCGCCAATAAAGAAGCGCTGGGATTTCCTTTTTTGTTATTAGTAACGTCTAAATAGGCTTCGTCAAGAGATAGCGGCTCCACTAAATCGGTGTAATCATAAAATATTTTTCTAATCTTTTTTGATATTTCAGTATATCTATCAAAATCCGTCTTCACAAAAATTAAATCAGGACATAATTTAGTAGCTAAAGATCCTGCCATAGCGCTTTTAACACCAAATTTCCTAGCTTCATAACTGGCAGCACTCACCACACCGCGTTTTCCACCGCCACCAACCGCAATAGCTTTCCCCTTAAGTTCAGGGTTATCCATTTGCGCTACAGAGGCATAAAATGCATCCATATCAACATGAATAATTTTTCGTATTGTTAGTTTGTTAGACATAGCGTAAATTTACTATTAAATGTCTTTTAATTATTACCTTTCAGGGTACTTAGTTTTAAGTTTTGATTTAGAGTTATTGATGATAGAAATTGAACGCAAGTTTTTAGTAAAGTCTGATGCTTATAAAAAGGAAGCATTTCAAGACACCAGGATTATTCAGGGATTTCTTAATACGCACAAAGAACGTACGGTTCGTATTAGGGTAAAAGGCGATTTAGGTTTTATAACGATAAAAGGATTGTCTTCTAAAAATGGATTATCTCGTTTTGAATGGGAAAAGGAAATAACCTCTAAAGAAGCAGAATCATTATTGATACTTTGTGAGCCAACAATAATTGACAAAATACGATATGAAGTAAGGCTTGGACAACATGTTTTTGAAGTAGATGAGTTTTTTGGAGACAATGCAGGATTAATTATTGCTGAGGTAGAACTAGAGCATGAAACGGAAATATTTGAAAAACCAATATGGTTAGGAGAAGAGGTGACAGGACAAATAAAATATTATAATTCGCAATTAAGTAAGCACCCTTATAATACTTGGAAATCATGAAAAACTACATATTAACATTAATAATTATTTCATTCTTTTTGAGTTGTAAAGAAGAGTCGAAAGCACCGGTGTTAGATATACAAGAGGAGATTAAAGAAGTTTCAAAGGAAGTAAAAGATTCAATCACTACAGAAATAAATGAAGTTATTGAAATAGTTGTTCCAAAAACAAGGAAGCAAATCAAAGACGAACTGATTGCTAAAGGTTTTAAAACCTTTGATTATGTTGATATGAAAACTAAAGATACCGTTTTAATGCAGCAGTATTTTATGGCTTTTTTAAAAAGAGGACCAATACGAGGACAAAATGAAGAAGAATCCGCAGAACTTCAGGAGTTGCATTTGGCACATTTAAAAAAAATGTATGACTTAGGGTATGCAGATATTTCAGGACCTTTTGGTGATGATGGCGATATGCGCGGAGTCACTATTTATAATGTGTCAACTTTGAAAATGGCTGATAGTTTAGCAAATGCAGACCCCATGGTTATATCTGGACGCTTGGAGATAGAAATTCACCCATGGTGGGCAGGAAAAGGCTTTTTGTTAAGATAGATGTTAAAGATTATTAAGATTCTTTATTTATTAGTAAATAGTGTTATAATTATAGCTTTATTAAGCATTCATTTTGTCTTAAAAGAAAGCAGTTACCAAAACTCATTACTATTTTATACATTTCCGCTACCCGTAATTATTGCGATTGTATTATGTCTTACTATTTTTTTAAGTAAAACATTCAGAAAGTATAATTTGTTATTAGCAGGGGCGCTTCTGTTATTTTGGCTAGGGCGAAGTTTCAAAATTCATATTCCTGAGGAAATTAACGAATCAGATATAGAGGTAGTTTTCTGGAATGCATCGCACGAAAGGAATTTGGAGGACGCCTTTGATATAAGCGGAAATATACCAGACGTTTTTGTGCTTGTTGAGCATGGAAAATATAGTGTTGATAGGTTGCAGTTAAAATATTCTGATTACTATTTTTATAAATCGATAAATGGGATAAGTATTTTTTCAAAATTGCCTATCGAATTAATAGATGATATATCTTCTAACTATGGTACTAATATTGTCAAATTTGAAACTTATAATATTAATTTTTATGCTGTAGATGTTTCGGGTAGTATGGATGTGCCACGAGAGTGGGAATTAACATTCGTAAATGAATATGTTGAACAAAAAACACAAACCATCCTTTTAGGAGATTTTAATGTGCCTTTTGAATCTAAGTTTCTCGATAGTATAAAAAACAATTTCAACCATGCTTTTAATGAAAAAGGCAATGGTTTTAGGGAAACTTGGTTTTGGAATATTCCTTTGCTTTCTCTTGACCATATATGGGTGTCTAAAGATTTAGAGGTTCTTAAAACGGAAAAAATAGGAACTTTTAAAAGCGATCATAATATGCTTAAAACTGTGATTAAAAAAACAGAATAACCACTTGTTTTGGAGCATTCACTCCTTATTAAGCTATGAATCTTTAACCAGTTTATGATTAAATGGTTTACAAATTATGGATGCAGTAAACACCTTTGTACATACTATTTACTTTATTATGTATAGGTTTTGTATGGGTTTACTTTTCTTATTAAACCTATTATTTTTATTATTATTACATTTCTATTATTATTCAATTGCGATTAATCAATAATTAAAACTTACTATTATCAATAAAAAAATTGTTTTTATATCAATCGTTTTTGTTTGTTTGTTTACTCAAAATAGTCAAGCCCAATTAGGTTTTTGTAGTGGAAATTCAGGGGATCCTATTTTTATGGAAACTTTTGGGACAGGAGGAACAATTCCGTTGCTACCGCCCGGAACTACATCATATACATATCGCAGTACAGCTCCTGATGATGGTTTTTACAATGTTTCTAGTAATACGAATTGGTTTGGATGGCATAATATTGTAGATCACACAATAGATGATGCAAATGGCAGAATGTTAGTTGTAAATGCTGAATTTACGTCAGGTGAGTTTTATAGAACAACTATAAATGGGCTTTGTGAAGCTACCACCTACGAATTTTCTTCATGGTTAATAAATCTATTGCCAAGTTCACTTTGCGGTGGCTCGGGAATACCTGTGAACGTAAATTTTGAAATTACGGATCTTACGGGGCTTGTTTTAGCAAGCGGTAATACTGGAAATATTTTTGGTTCAGTATCACCTACTTGGCGGCAATATGGTTTAGTTTTTCAAACTTCAGCAGGCCAAGACACTGTGATTTTAAAGATGATAAATAATGGACAAGGAGGTTGTGGTAATGATTTAGCAATTGATGATATTGTTTTTAAAAGTTGTGGTGATTTGACAGAAGTCCTTGATGCTGAAAACAATATCGGTGTTACTATCTGTGGAAACCAAACACCATATCCTACAACTTTAACGGCTATTATTCCTGCTAACCCCGTTTTTACGTCACGTTTTTATCAATGGCAAGAAAGCTCTGATGGAACTAACTGGGTAGATATTGTTGGAGAAACCAATCCCAGCATAAGTTTATCAGGTATTACAAATACAAGTTATTACAGGACTAAAGTTTCTGAATCTATTTTTACCGTAAATAACGATCGATGTAACACACTTTCAGAGATTTATGTGGTAACTGTTACACCGGCCTTGACTCCTTTATTTTCAGGAGTTCAAACAGCAACATTTTGTGAAGGCGACACGGTACCTACGTTACCGTTAATATCCGATAATTCGATATCGGGAACCTGGTCCCCATCGGCAATAAGTAATATAGTTTCAGATACCTATATTTTCACTCCAGCTACTAGTGAATGTGCAGAAACATTACCGATAAATATTACAATAAACTCGCGAGTGACTCCTATATTTTCAGGAGTTCAAACAGCAGCGTTTTGTGAAGGCGACACGGTACCTACCTTACCATTAATATCGGATAATTTGATATCGGGAACTTGGTCCCCATCGGTAATAAGTAATGTAGTTTCAGACACCTATATTTTCACTCCAGCTGCTAGTGAATGTGCAGAAATATTACCGATAAGTATTACCATAAACCCACGAGTGACTCCTATATTTTCAGGAGTTCAAACAGCAACATTTTGTGAAGGTGATTTGGTACCGATGTTACCGTTAATATCGGATAATTTGATATCAGGAACCTGGTCCCCATCAACAATAAGTGATATGGTTACAAACACCTATATTTTCACTCCAGCTGCTAGTGAATGTGCAGAGATATTACCAATAATTATTACCATAAACCTACCAGTCACCCCAACATTTAATCAAGTAACTCCTATTTGTATTGACGATGTGTTAAATCCATTACCAATTACCTCTAATGAAGGCATAACAGGTACATGGAGTCCAGCATTGGATAATACGTTAACTACTCCGTATACATTTACTCCAGATTCTGGACAATGTGCTATTAATCAAATGATGACAATTACTGTTAATCCTAATCAAGCGCCAGTTTTTAATCCAGTACTTCCAATTTGTAATGGGGAAACCTTAGCTCCATTACCCACAATATCTTTAAACGGTATTTCCGGAACTTGGAGTCCAGATTTGAACAACACAGTAACCAAAACCTATACGTTTATTCCAGATGCTGGATTTTGTCCATCTACATTTAATCTAACTATAACCGTAAATGATAACCCTTCGTTTTCATTACAAGAAGAATATTTTTTATGTTTTGAGCAAAATGGCGATTTAGCGTTTCCAACTATAATAGATACCGGTCTTAATCCAACTATGTATAATTTTAGATGGTTGTTAAATGGGCTCGAAATATCAGGAGCAAGCCAAGGAACATATAGTCCAATTGAAGACGGTAGTTATGAGGTTGTTGTACAAAATAATCTAACAGGATGCAGTAGCACGGAGGTAACTGAGGTTATCCCATTGTACCAGCCTGAATTTGAAGCTGAAGTTGTTACAGCAGCTTTCTCTGAAAACCCAACAATTCAAGTTCGTACTATGTCTTCTGGAGATTTTGAATATCAGCTTGACGATAACCCATGGCAAGATGAACCATTTTTCGATAATGTGTCTATTGGAGAGCATAACGTAAAAGTGAGAGATAAAAGAGGTTGTATTGAAAGTGATGATACTATAGTGGTTATGGGTTATCCTAAATTTTTTACCCCAAATAATGATGGTTATAATGATACTTGGAACATTGTTGCACCTACTAGGCCTATAAATTATTTGGCATCGGCAAGAATTTTTATCTTTAACAGATTTGGGAAACTTTTAAAAGAACTTAATCCGTCTGGAGAAGGATGGAAAGGAATTTATAATGGAGTTACGATGCCTAGTGATGATTATTGGTTTATAGTTGAATATACAGAACCAAATTCAGATGTCAGGAAACAATTTAAATCTCATTTTACGCTCAAACGTTAATCTGAAATTTGGAAAATACGTTTTCCTTATTTTATGCCAATCTCAAGCATACCAATCATCCCCCAATCTAATTTACTACATAAATCTTGAATCCATACTAAATTGAGGAGCTAGTTAACAAGAAGGCATAGGTGACTTCTTATTAATAAAAATAAGTTGAAATCTTTATTTTTTAGGTTTATGAATTGTGTTAAATTAATCTTTAAACATTCCAATATATAATTTGCCTTTATCATTCATAGTTGCTCTAAACATACCTTGGGTATTAAATTCCATTACCATATTCCCATTTTTATCAATGGCTACAATGCCTCCGTCACCACCAAGTTCTGGTAGTTTTTTTTGAATAACTAAATGAGCAGCCTCTTTTAAAGTTAGGCCTTTATATTCCATAAGAGCAGAAATATCATGAGCCACCATGCCACGAATAAAAAACTCCCCCCAACCTGTACTTGACACTGCGCACGTGTTGTTATTGGCATAAGTCCCTGCGCCAATTATTGGTGAGTCACCAATACGTCCCCAGCGTTTGTTGGTCATACCACCGGTAGAAGTTCCCGCTGCTAAATTGCCGTGTTTATCTAAAGCAGCACAACCAACTGTTCCAAATTTTGAATCTTGTAAATCACTGTCATAAAACGAAGCCACTTTATTGTTTTCCGAAGCTTTAACACGCTTTAAAGATTTTAATTTTTTTTCTGTAGAAAAATAGCTAGGTTCTACAATTTCTATGCCTTGTTCCGCGGCAAAGGTTTCTGCGCCTTCTCTAGAAAGCAAGACATGAGGCGAATTGTCCATAACTGCTCGTGCCAAATTAATAGGGTTTTTCACGGTCTTTGTGCCAGCAGAAGCTCCTGCATTTAGAGTTTTTCCTTCCATTATGGAGGCATCATGTTCATTTATACCTTCATGAGTAAAAACAGCACCTTTACCTGCATTAAACAGTGGGGAGTCTTCTAAGATGTTTATCGTATTTTGTACTGCGTCCAAGCTCGTACCGCCATTTTCTAAAATAGTATAGCCAACTCGTATCGCTTCTTCAAGTTTTTGTCGATATTCAGTTTCTTTTTCCTCAGGCATTTTATCTCTTCTAATACTTCCTGCTCCGCCATGTATGATAATAGAAAATTCGACTTTTTCAGATTCATTTTGAATTTTTTCTGGCACCTCTTTTGTTTCGTCTTTACAAGAGGAAATAGCTAAGATTGCAAAGATTAAATAGATATACTTTTTCATGAAAATTTAGATTGATTTGTAGACTAAGTTACTATTTTTAGCTTTAGTAAATTTTAATAAAAACGACTTTTAATTAGTATATTCGCAAATAATTTCAACATAAATATATAAATCAATAATTAATGAATGCAATAGCGACTGGTTTTGGTATAGATAAAGCACTTGAAGCCTTAGGTGTAAAAGCTGTAAATAAAGGGACTTCTACAGGGTCTAATAATTTTTCTAATGGAAATGTTATTGAAAGTTATTCTCCTGTTGATGGGCAACTTATAGGTAAAGTAAAAACGACTACTAGAGCAGATTACGAGAAAGTAATGGATGCGGCAACAACAGCATTTTTATCTTTTAGAGATATGCCAGCGCCACAAAGAGGTGAAATTGTTCGTCAATTTGGAAACAAATTAAGAGAATTAAAAGAGCCTTTAGGGAAATTGGTATCTTACGAAATGGGTAAGTCTTTACAAGAAGGTTACGGAGAAGTTCAAGAAATGATTGATATCTGTGACTTTGCAGTTGGACTGTCTAGACAATTAAATGGTCAAACCATTCCGTCTGAACGTCCAGGACACGTTATGAGAGAGCAATGGCATCCAATAGGTGTTGTTGGTATTATCTCTGCATTTAACTTTCCTGTAGCCGTTTGGGCTTGGAATACAGCTCTAGCATGGATTTGTGGTGATGTATGTGTTTGGAAAGGGTCTGAAAAAGCGCCTTTATGTTCTATTGCTTGTCAAAATATTATTGCAGCAGTTTTAAAAGATAATAACTTACCAGAAGGCATTTCTTGTATCATCAATGGTGATTATAAAGTAGGTGAAATGATGACTACAGATTCTAGAATTCCTTTAGTTTCTGCTACAGGTTCTACAAGAATGGGAAGAATAGTTGGTGCAACAGTTGCCGAGCGTTTTGGAAAATCTTTATTAGAATTAGGAGGAAACAATGCCATTATTATTACACCTACAGCAGATTTAAAAGTTGTAGTACCTGGTGCCGTATTTGGCGCTGTTGGAACTGCAGGACAACGTTGTACATCAACACGTCGTTTAATTATTCACGAATCAGTTTACGATAAAGTAAGAGATGCTATTGTTGGTGCTTATGGTCAATTAACTATTGGTAATCCATTAGATGAAACCAATCATATAGGCCCTTTAATTGATAAAGATGCCGTTAATACATATTTAGCTGCTATTGAAAAAGCAAAAGCTGAAGGTGGGAAGATTTTAGTTGAAGGCGGAGTTTTGGAAGGTGAAGGTTATGAAAGTGGTTGTTATGTAAAACCAGCTATTATTGAAGCAGAAAATCATTTCGAAATTGTACAACACGAAACATTTGCTCCTGTTTTATATTTAATGAAATATTCTGGAGAAGTTGAAAATGCTATTGCGAAACAAAACGGCGTTGCTCAAGGTTTATCTTCTGCAATTATGACAAACGAAATGAAAGAAGCAGAAAAGTTTTTATCTTATGCTGGGTCAGATTGCGGTATTGCTAACGTAAATATTGGTACATCTGGCGCTGAAATTGGAGGTGCTTTTGGAGGTGAAAAAGAAACAGGTGGTGGACGTGAATCAGGATCTGATGCTTGGAAAGTGTACATGCGTCGTCAAACAAATACAGTCAATTACTCAGACGAATTACCTTTGGCACAGGGAATTAAGTTTGATTTGTAGGATATTAGGCTTATATAATATTTAAAACCGTTTCTAATCAGGAACGGTTTTTTTTGTCTTCATAAATCATTTGGGCGTTACCCAGGGGTCGGGCTTTCTGCAGTCGCTCCCTTCTGCGTCGGGGAGCTTCAACAAATACCTCAATCTCTAACGCAAACAAAAATCATTCAAAATAGTAACAACAACTTTTAAGATAAAAAAGAGCATAAAAAAACCTTGAACCTATCTTAACGATTTGGGGTACAAGGTTAATTAAAAAGATTAATAGCGGCGTAAATGTACGATTTTTTTTCAAAAACCAAACACACCTGTACGATTTTTTTTCAAAAATCAAACACCCAAAAGTTTACTCAAGGTTAAATTATTAACTGTATTTTACTTTCCTTAATATCCGTAAGGACTCTTTATACAAATGGTAAACATCCTTATTATAAGATTTTAAGTAGGGCTTGGCTTCGTTAAGCTTATCTATGGCCTGCTGAAATAAATTTAAATAACATATTAAATAAGTAGCTGGCAAATTTTTAAGGTCCATTTCTTCTCTATCTGTTAATGTGAGTCCTTTTTTCAGCTTTTCTAAAATAGCATTATTGGTATTGTAAATATGATGAAGGTCTTTTTTATTAAACTGAGGTGGTTCAAACAATAAACGCGTTTCAATGTTATAATTTACGTTATCCTCAAACTTAATAATGGTTTCTTCTAATTGGTAATATTTGTTTGAATCTTGAAATCCAAGATTTACGTATTCAATAATTTTAAAACTATCATCATTAATAGTAATAGAAACGTCATCTAAAGCTGAAAAAAATAAACGTACTTGTTCGTTAATCAATTCAATATCAACTCGAGAGTAGAAGACCTCTTTTTTTACTATTTTTTTCTGCCCCGCCCAACAGACTACAAAATATTCCTTGAATACTTTGTATTGTGCATTAAAGTCTTTACGGGTAGTCATAAAGTCGAAAACTCCATTTAAGGTATGTTCCATATTGTTTTGAGCATGTTTTTCAATAGCCTCAACAATTTTAGAATTGGCATCCTTTAATTCGAGGTCAAAAACTTTAGGCATACTCATACTTCCATCTCTAAAAAAGACAGAACCACCATAATATTTCCAGATATTTTTTCTAAGGGATGTTATTTTTCCTGTAGGCCTAATAGTAACTAAACCAACTACTTTATCATCAGGTAAATGTGGAAACGGAATATTTTCATATGAAACAATCGGTGGGTGGCTCAAATAAGCATTGATGAGGTTTTGTATTTTACTATCATCAAAAAAATCGACACCGATAATTTTGTTGTCCTCATCTTCAACACCAATAACAATAAAGGAATTATTTTTTGGATTACTGTTAGAAAGTGCACAAATATGCTTCAGAAATTTTGCTTTTCCTTCCTTATGGCTGATATCAATTTTTCGCTTTTTATCATAAAAACTGTTCTCATCGTTATGAGCTAAAAGGTGTTTTATAAGTAAGCGTTTGTTAATCATAATCACTTCCTACGCCGGCAGGGATCCTTTAATTTATAAAGATTTTTTGACTGTTGTTGAGTTGGCTTGAGCAGTTGGAAACACCAACAAATCAGCAATATTTACATGGGGAGGTCTAGATATAGCAAAATAGATAATATCAGCAATATCTTTAGCTTGCAGTGCTTTAAAGCCTTTATAAACATTATCTGCAATAGCATCACCTTTAAAGCGCACTTGAGAAAATTCGGTTTCAACCAAGCCAGGGTTTATAGAGCCAACTTTAATTCCGAAAGGGTTTAAGTCTATTCGCATACCTTCTGTAATAGCTAAAACAGCATGTTTGCTAGCACAATATACGTTCCCTTTTGCGTATACTTCTTTACCAGCAGAAGACCCAATATTAATAATTTGTCCAGATTTACGCTCAGTCATTTGCGGGATTATAGCTTTACTCACGTACAATAAGCCTTTTACATTAATATCCATCATAGCGTCCCAATCATCAATGCTTCCGCTTTGGATAGGGTCGAGACCATGAGCATTGCCTGCGTTGTTTATAAGGATATCTATAGTTTTAAATGCTTTGGGAAGTGAAGCGATGGCTTTAAAGGTTTCGTCTTTATCGCGAACATCAAAGTTTAAAATATGTACATCGGTAAAGCGCTCTAAAGCTTTTTGAATGGTGTTTAAGCGTTCTAAACGTCTTCCACAGAGTACTAAATTGATGCCTTGTTTTGCGAATTCGTAGGCGGCGGCTTCACCAATTCCGCTCGTAGCTCCAGTAATTAGCGCTGTTTTTTTCATGTATTGTATTATTAATGTCGTTTATAAAAGTACTTAAAAACCTAATTAAATTATAGTTATTGAGGTCATTTAATGTATATAAATTTTCAGGTGTAATAGATTTAATATATGATTGAGTCTTTTCTACTTATAAAGCAAATTAAAACATCTAAACCCTTTAAATTTCCGTAAATACATTAATATAAATATTTTAAATTTTAGATGATTATGAAAATTGTAAAACAGTTAAAATTAATCCTTCCCTTTTTATTTGTAGCATTATTTTTGTCTTGTGATAAAGATTCTGAATCTAGTAAATTTAATGTACAAGAGCCTACCATCTCGGTAAGATTAGTAGATGCTCCTGGTGATTATGAAGCTGTTAATGTCGAAATAGTCGATGTTATGATTAAAATGAATAATGATAACATCGATGAAAACGGTTGGGTTTCGCTTGAATCTGAAAGTGGAATTGTAGACTTACTAGATTTCACAGGAGGTATAAGTAAAGTTCTTGTTGATAGATTTTCCGTTCCAGCAGGAACCTTAAGTCAAATGAGATTGGTGCTTGGTGATGGTAATACCATTGTTATAAAAGATAAAAATGATGAAGATGAAGCGTTTGATCTTAAAACTCCAAGTGCTCAACAATCGGGTTTAAAATTAAAACTAAACACAGTTATAGAAGAAGGTTTTAGTTACGATTTTATTCTAGATTTTAATGTAGAAAAATCTATTGTTCATGCTGGAAATTCTGGAAATATTATTTTGAAACCCTTGTTATACGTAAGTGCTGAAGTGAATTCTGGTATTATTGAAGGAACGATTACTCCCAGTGATGTACCTGCAGTAGCTTCTGTTTTAATAGATGATAACGGTACTCCAGAAACAGATGATGATTTTGTGATTTCATCTTACACAGATAGCACAGGTGCTTTTGCTTTGTGGGGTGTTCCTGCAGGAACCTACGATGTGATTATTTCACCTGTAGACGAAGAATCTGATTACTCTAATGGAATTGAAGTTGGTGTTGCAGTTATTAATGGTGAAGTTACTACAATTACTGAAGCCATTGAGTTAATACTAAAACCAGGTTTAATAACAGGAACGATATCTGGTTTAACCGCAGGAATTACAGCAACAATAGCTATTAATGATACCGCTTCAACAAGTGTTGAAGCAGACATAGATGGCATATATACAATTCAAGATTTGGCACCAGGAGATTATACCGTTACAATAAGTGCAGATGGTTATATTTCTCAAGAATTCATGATTACCTTAGAACCAGCTGAGGAAGAAGTTATAGATGCTACTTTAGTATTGACATAATAGAATACAGTTCTTATAAAAGTAAAGCGCAATATCTTTCGGTATTGCGCTTTACTTTTTTTAATTTAAAATCTCATTTAAGATTTACTTATCATAATAATTCGTTAAAGCTCTAAATAAAGGCTCTTCGCCTATTTTTTAACCATTCTTTAACACCTTTTCAATAATTTTTTTGACATTTTGCATACTTGAAATATGGCCAGTATTTTTGGGTTATAATAAAATAAAAAATGATGGAAGAAACAGGGACAATTGATATTAAGTCGATTAATGAGAAAATTGAAAAAGAGAGCGCTTTTGTTGATTTACTGATGTTCGAAATGAATAAAGTTATCGTGGGTCAAAAACACATGGTGGAGCGTTTGCTGATTGGTTTATTAGGACAAGGACATATTTTATTAGAAGGTGTTCCTGGATTAGCAAAAACATTAGCGATAAACACTTTGGCACAAGCGGTAGACGGTAGCTTTAGTAGAATACAATTTACTCCAGATCTATTACCAGCTGATGTTACGGGTACGTTAATCTACAACATGAAACTTAATGATTTCTCTATAAAAAAAGGACCAATTTTTGCAAATTTCGTTTTAGCAGATGAGATAAATAGAGCTCCAGCAAAAGTTCAATCGGCGCTACTAGAGGCGATGCAAGAAAAGCAAGTAACTATTGGTGATGAAACGTTTATACTTGACAAACCATTTTTAGTAATGGCTACGCAAAACCCTGTTGAGCAAGAAGGAACTTATCCTTTACCCGAAGCCCAGGTTGACCGTTTTATGCTAAAAACAGTTATTGACTATCCAAAAATTGACGAAGAGCAAATGATAATGAGAGCTAATTTGAAGGGCGCTTGGGAAAAAGTAAATCCTGTGGTTTCGGTAACACAAATATTAAAAGCTCAAGAAGCAGTTCGTGAAGTTTACATGGATGAAAAAATCGAAAAATATATTCTGGATATTATTTTCGCAACACGTTATCCAGATAAATATAGACTTCCAGCTTTAAAACCATTAATATCATTTGGAGCTTCACCTCGTGGAAGTATTAATCTAGCCACAGCAGCAAAATGTTATGCATTTATTAAGCGTCGTGGCTATGTGATTCCTGAGGATGTGCGCGCCGTAGTTTATGATGTGTTAAGGCACAGAATTGGCATTACTTACGAAGCGGAGGCAGAAAATGTAACTTCTGAAGATATCATAAGTAAAATAGTGAACGAAATAGAAGTACCATAAAGGAGTTTCTAGTATTCAGTCTCAATGAGCAGTCGCTTAATCGACTGAATACTAAAAAAGCTCAACGGTTTATTGATAAATGAAAACTGCGATTGAAAACTGTTTACTGAATAGATGGATACTAAAGAATTACTAAAAAAAGTACGTAAAATTGAGATAAAGACACGGCGGTTGTCTGATCATATCTTTGGAGGTGAATATCATTCTACTTTCAAAGGGCGTGGTATGACGTTTAGTGAAGTTCGTCAGTATCAGTTTGGGGATGATGTTCGAAATATAGACTGGAATGTTACCGCACGTTATAGCGAACCTTATATTAAAGTATTTGAAGAAGAACGTGAGCTAACCATGATGCTCATGGTCGATATTTCAGGTTCCGAGTTATTTGGTACCGAACAGCAATTTAAAAATGAAGTGGTTACTGAAATCGCAGCAACTTTAGCATTTTCAGCAACACAGAATAACGATAAAATTGGACTTATTTTATTTTCAGATAAAGTGGAATTATATATTCCTCCAAAAAAGGGGCGTTCGCATGTGCTTCGAATTATTCGTGAATTGATTGAATTTAAACCAGAAAGTAAGCATACCAATTTAGTCGAAGCTTTAAAATTCATGCAAAATGTGATGAAGAAAAAAGCGATTGTATTTGTGCTTTCAGATTTTATTGCAGATGACTATCATCAAACCATGAAAATTGTTTCTGGTAAACATGATGTTACAGGTATTAGAGTATATGATAAGCGGGAGAAAGACATACCAAATTTAGGTATGGTACAAATGCAAGATGAAGAAACTGGTGAATTGATGCTGGTCAATACATCTTCAAAAAAAGTACGTCTTAATTATGGAAAGTTTTATCATCAAAAAGTGAACTATTATAAAGAAAGTTTTACTAAATCTGGAGCAGGAGCTATTGATTGTCGTGTAGACGAAAGCTATGTAAAAAAACTGCTAGGGTATTTTAAAAGAAGAGGATAAAAAGATTAACGATTTATGATTAACGATTTTAGATTAACGAATTTTAAAATAAAGCAGACAAGAATACTTGTTCTGTCTTTACTCTTTATTCTATGCTCTTTTTTCTCATTTGCGCAAGTAACATCTTCAATAGATTCAACGTCCATAAAAATTGGCGAACAAATTACGTATCACATTCAGGTTGAAGCAGACACAACAGATTTAATCGTATTTCCCGAAGGACAAACATTTTCACCTTTGGAAATGATTGAATCTTATTCTATTGACACGCTTAAGAAAAAAGATAAATATAATCTGATTAAAAAATATGGTTTAACGCAATTTGATTCCGGATCTTATACTATTCCGAGGCAAAAAATTATTATTGGTGATAAAACCTTTTTTACCGATTCGTTAAACGTAGAAGTTAATAATGTAGTGGTAGATACCACTCAGGCCCTTTATGACATTAAACCTATTATAGCTGTTGAAAAAAGCGGGAGTAATTGGTGGAAATATTTATTATTAACGTTGCTGATTATTGCAGCAATAGCATTCTTACTATTCTGGTTTATCTGGCGAAAAAAGCCATTAACAGAAGATCAGAAAATAGCTTTATTACCACCTTATGATAGAGCTAAGTTGGCATTAAGAAAGCTAGACGATAGCCCTTACTTGGAGAATCAAAATTTAAAAGAGTATTATTCGGATCTTACGTTTATCATCAGAAAATATCTTGATGAAAAAGTATACGATCACGCTTTAGAAAGTACAACAGACGAGTTAATAACACGATTGAATTTGCTTAAAGAGGGCAATCGAGTTGACTTAAGTAAAGACGATATTAAAAATTTAGAAAGCATTTTAAAACGAGCCGATTTGGTAAAATTTGCTAAATCTGCTCCAGATATTGAGTTAGCTAAAATCGATAGAGAAACGATCGATGTTGAAATAGATCATGTCAAAGAAGCATTACCAGAGCCAACAGAAGAAGAAAAGCTTTTAGACGAAAAATACAGAGAAGAACAAGAACGTAAAAAAGAACGAAAAAAGATATGGTTAACAGTAGGCATTAGCATCTTTTTACTAATAGCTACTTTAACAGGACTTTCAATTAAATATGGTTTTGATATTGTAAAGGACACCATTATCGGTCATGATAGCAAAGCCCTTTTGGAAGGTGATTGGGTTCGAAGTGAATACGGATTTCCACCCGTGAATATAACGACTCCTCAAGTTTTAAAAAGAACTGAAGTACTATTACCTGAAGAATTAAAAGGTAAAATGAAGCTTTCTTCTTTTGGTTTTGAACAGACGGAACAACTAACTATAGCCGTTTCAACTACTGTTCTAATTCAAAAACTAGATAGTTTAGATATAAATAAAGCTATTGAAGGAAATTTGAAAGTACTAGAAAATAACGGTGCTAGAAATATAATCACAAAAAACGAAAAATTTGTAACGCCTAATGGTGCGGAGGGTATTAAAACTTTTGGATCTTTAGAATATCCAATTGGGAACACAGAAAACTTTGTCAATGGGAAGTACGCATCGTTGAGTTTTACTGCAGAAAATAAAGTGATGCAGCAAATAATTATTACTTGGAGACAAGATGATGTTTATGCAGATCAAATAGTAGAGCGTATTTTAAATTCAGTTGAACTTAAACCAGCAGAAGAATAATGTTTGAAGGCATCGAATTTGTAAATAAAGAATTTTTCTGGTTGCTTTTAGCACTTCCATTGGCAGTGCTTTGGTATCTTTTTAAACACAAAAAGCAAACGGCAGAACTTAAAATATCGAGTTTAAAAGGGTTTAAAATCACCAATTCATGGCTACCTAAACTAAGACACATTTTATTTGTATTCAGATTATTGGCGCTCGCATTATTAATTATGGCTTTAGCAAGACCGCAATCTGTTGATGTATCAACTAAAACAAAAACGACTCGAGGGATAGATATTGTTATGGCCATTGATGTTTCTGCGAGTATGTTGGCTAAAGATTTATCGCCAAATAGATTAGAGGCTTTAAAAAAAGTAGCCGCAGAATTTATAAAAGGCAGACCAAACGATAGAATTGGCTTAGTGGAGTACGCAGGTGAAAGCTACACAAAAACGCCTATTACTAGTGATAAAGCCATTGTGCTCCAGTCATTAAAAACTATTAAATATAACACTATTATTGAAGGTGGAACCGCGATAGGTATGGGTTTAGCGACATCGGTAAACAGATTAAAAGATAGCAAGGCCTCTAGTAAAGTTATTATTTTATTAACAGACGGTGTAAATAATTCAGGATTCATAGACCCAAAGATAGCAAGTGAATTGGCCGTTGAATATGGTATAAAAACCTATACCATCGGTTTAGGAACAAACGGGATGGCTTTATCTCCAGTTGCTATTTTACCAAATGGTAATTTCCAATATGGACGTATTCAAGTGGAGATAGATGAGGAATTACTTAAAGAAATTGCTGAAGTAACAGGTGGAAAATATTTTAGAGCAACAAATAACAAAAAGCTTGAAGAAATTTATGATGAAATAAACAAACTAGAAAAAACAGAAATAGAAGAGTTTAAATATTACAATTACGAAGAAAAATATCGTCCGTTAGTGATTCTAGCTGGTTTATTATTATTGATGGAACTACTATTACGTTTTACTGTTTTTAGAAGTTTTGTTTAAAAAGAAGAAAGAAGAACAATGTTTCAATTAGAAGAAAAAATATGGTTTTGGGCATTAGGCATTATTCCAATAATAATTCTACTCTTTTTGGTGCTTCAATTTTGGAGATATAGAGCCCGAAAAAAGTTTGCAGACGCATCAATGCTTAAAAGGTTAAGTCCTAATAGATCTATATTTAAATCAGTTTTAAAAGTCATTGTTTTAAGCTTAGCTTTCTTTTGTTTAATTATTGCGTTAGTCAATCCAAAGATTGGAACCAAGTTAGAAACCGTAAAACGAGAAGGTGTTGATATTGTTTTTGCAGTTGATGTTTCTAAAAGTATGTTGGCTGAGGATATTGCTCCAAATCGATTAGAAAAGTCAAAACAATTAGTAACTCAAATCATTAATAATTTAGCTAGTGATAGAGTTGGAATTATAGCATACGCAGGAAAAGCGTTTCCGCAATTACCAATAACAACAGATTATGCTTCGGCTAAAATGTTTTTACAAAGCATGGATACCAATATGTTATCCTCACAGGGAACGGCAATAAACGAAGCTATTAAACTGGCTAAGACATATTTTGATGATGAAGAGCAAACCAATCGTGTACTTATTATAATATCTGATGGAGAGGATCATAGTGAGCAAGCTGCGATGGTTGCAGAAGAAGCTAGTGAAGAAGGCATTAGAATATTCACTATTGGCGTTGGTGATGTAAAAGGAGGTCCAATTCCAGAAAAGCGAAATGGTGTTGTTTTAAATTATAAAAAAGACAATCAAGGAGAAACAGTTATTACAAAATTAAATGAAGAAACACTTCAGAATATAGCATCTGAGGCTAATGGCGCTTATATTAATGGAAAAAATACAAAAGATGTTGTGGATAACATTCGTGAGATATTAAATGCCATGGATAAAACGGAGTTTGAAGCAAAAGAATTTGCGGATTTTAAAGATCAGTTTCAATGGTTTTTAGGTTTCGGTATTTTCTTTTTACTGATAGATATTTTATTGTTAGAACGAAAAACAGCATGGTTAAAAAAGTTGAATTTGTTTAATGAGAACCTTTAGATGAAATGGTTTTATAATTTAGAAATAAAAATGAAACATATAGTTGTCATATTATCAATACTTACATCCATTTTTTCTTTTTCACAAGAAGAAAATAAGGAACAGTTATTAGCTTTAAAAAAAGCCAATAATTTTGTGTATGAGGGTAATGAGTTAATTGCCGATGAAGATTTTGTTTCAGCTGAAATGGAATACAGAAAAGCTATTTCTGAGCAAGCTACAACAGTTGCAGGAGCTTATAATTTAGGCACTTCTTATTATAAGAGTGGTAATTTAGATGAATCCTTATATAGACTTCAGCAAGCAACAGAAACAGCAACTTCAAAATCTGAAAAGCATAAAGCATTTCATAATATTGGAAATATTTTAATGCAAAACAAAAAATGTAAAGAAGCTGTTGAAGCTTATAAAAATGCATTGAGAAATAATCCTTCAGATGATGAAACACGATATAATTTAAGTGTCGCCAAAATTTGCGCCGAAGAACAACAAAAACAGGAAGACCAAAATAAAGACGACAAGAAAGATCAAGATAAAAAAGACGAGACTAAGGAAGACCAAGACAAAAAAGATAATAAAGATAAAGAGGGCGAGAATAAAGAAGATAAAAAGGACGAAGGCGACCAAGAAAAGAAAGAAGGTGAAGATAAAAAAGATGAAGACGGAAAACCTAAAGACGAAAAAAAGGATAAAGGAAAGGGTGATGAGGACAAGAAAAAAGAACAGCAAAAACCACAACCACAGCCAGGACAATTATCTCCTCAACAAATAAAAAATTTGTTAGAAGCCATGAATAATCAAGAACAGAAAGTTCAAGAAAAAATGAATGCTGAAAAACAAAAAGGAGTAAAAATTAAAACAGAAAAAGATTGGTAAACAGTATTAATAGTTTATCGTTGCTCATTAATTTATGCAATTAATAAAACACATAACTATAGTATTATTCATACTTACAACAAGTATGACTTTTGCGCAGGTGAAATTTGACGCCAAGGTGAGTAAAAATAAACTTGGGGTAAATGAGCGCTTGCGTATAGATTTTCAAATGAATCAAGACGGTGACAATTTTAATCCACCAGATTTTGTAGGTTTTACTGTTGTTGGTGGTCCAAACCAATCGGTAAGTAATTCTTGGATTAATGGTAAACGGTCATATAAAAAGACCTACACCTATTTTTTAGCTCCAAAAAAACGCGGAAATTTTACTATTTCCCAAGCTTCAATAACAATAAAAGACCAGAGCTATAAAACAACTCCAATAAAAATTCAGGTAACTGCCGCTGTAGATATTCCAAAAGACCCTAATGACCCCAGTTATTTGGCTTCACAAAATATTCACTTAGTAGCCGAAATTTCTAAAACAAATCCTTATTTAAACGAAGCTATAACGGTTGTTTATAAACTTTATGTGTCCCCTAGAATACAAGTTGATAATTGGAATGAAATTGACACACCAAGATTTAATGATTTTTGGAGCCAGAATATAAATACCCAAGGCCAAAAAGTTCAAAACGGTAAATATAATGGTGAAGATTATCGATTTTTAGTGTTGAGAAAAACTGTATTATACCCTCAAAAAACAGGAAAATTAAATATTGAGCCCTTAACTTTAGATATCTCAATGCGTGTGCCAACAAAAAGGCGAGATATTTTTGGGAGCCTTTTAATGACTCGAGTTAATAAAACGGTTTCCGCAGGGAATAAAACTATAAACGTAAAATCACTTCCAGAGGTTGGAAAGCCAGTTGATTTTACAGGAGCAGTTGGAGGTTTTTCTTTGAATGTATTATCTTCTAAAACGGAACTAGATGCTTCAGAATCACTTCAAGTTAAAGTGAATGTAAAAGGTAAAGGGAATTTAAAACTCTTTAAACTCCCAAAAATTTCGTTACCTAGTTCTTTAGAGGTTTACGAACCTGAACACAATGAAGATGTGAAAACAAACTTGTCTGGTATGCAAGGAAGTATTTCAGATAGCTATACCGTAGTGCCTCAATATAAAGGTAAATACCCTATACCAAGTATTTCGTTTTCATATTTTGATTTAAAAACGGAAAGCTATAAAAGGTTATCTTCTGATGAAATTATAATTAATGTTTTGAATGGGCCTTCCAATAGTTCATCTTCAACCGAAAACAATGCGATTAACAGTGGCAATAAGCAAGCCGTTGTTTTAAATAGTGATCAGTTCGCATTTATTAAAACGAAAACTGATTTTTTGGATATAAAGTCAACTTATTTTTTCAAGACCAATACATTCTGGAGCTTACTTTTGTTGCCATTTCTAGCAATTCCATTAGCCATTTTTGTTCGTAAAAAGAAAGCCAATAGAGCTGCTGATATTTATGGTAATAGAATTAGAAAAGCAGATAAATTGGCGCGTAGATATTTGAGTAGTGCAAAAAAATCCTTAGGTAAAAAAGAAGCTTTTTACATTGCCTTAGAAAAAGCATTGCACAACTATTTGAAAGCCAAATTACATATTGAGACTAGTGATTTAAGTAAGGATAAAACCAATAAATTATTGAATGAAAAAGGTGTTGAAGATAATGTTATTAAAGAATTTGGAAGTATTTTAGAAAGTTGTGAACTCGCGCGATATACGCCTATTGATATAGTAGCCATGCAAGAAGATTATGATAAGGCCGCAAAAACAATTTCTTTAATTGATAAACAAGCACGTTAATATGAAGAAGATGTTTTACATACTATCGTTTTTATTCAGTTTGGGGCTTTTTTCACAAAATGAAGCTTTGTTTGAAAAAGCTAATACTTTATATAATGAAGGTAAATATGCTGAGGCTATAGATAATTATAGGGCGATTTTAGAAACTGAAAAGCATTCAGTTGATTTATATTATAATCTGGCTAATGCACATTATAAACTTGATAACATTGCTCCAAGTATTTATTATTACGAAAAAGCATTGCTATTAAACCCGAATGACTCTGATATTAAAAACAACATGGCGTTTGCAAAAAACATGACCATTGATGCGATTGATGTTGTTCCTGATGTGGGATTTTCAAAACTTTTAAATACATCAACAAATAAATTGTCTTTTGATACTTGGGCAAAAATAGCTGTAAGTTTAGTGTTTTGTTTTGTTTTACTATTCTTGGGGTATTATCTCGCTTATTCAACTTTAAATAAGCGTTTAGCATTTATTGGAAGTTCTATTGCACTAATATTTGCGTGTATAACCCTTGCTTTTGCTTTTCATAAATATAATTTAGATAAAAATGATAACCCTGCTATTGTTTTTTCGCAAGAAAGTAAAGTAAAAAGCAATCCTAATTCTAGAAGTGAAGAATCTTTTAGGTTACATGAAGGCACTAAAGTTCAGGTTATTGAAACCTATAACGATTGGAAAAAAATAAAACTATCAGATGGTAAAATAGGTTGGGTAGTTTCAGATGATATTAAATTGTTGAAGAATTTTTAATTATTCTCAAACAAAGTACTATCTTTGTGTTTTAAAATGTGAATTAAATGTCAAGAAGTATTGTTTCTATATTTTTATCTTCTTTGTTTTTGTTATTTTTAACAGCGCCAACAATCATCTTAATAATAGATGATTCGGCTGATGTTTCCATTTTTTACTCATCTTCGGAAGAAGAAGAAAAAGGAAGTGAAAAAAATAAAGAAATAGAACTGTTATTTTTCGATTTAAATAATTCAGCTTTAGATTTTGCTTCTTCTGAAGTTGAAAACAACTTATTATATTATTTTAAAAATTATCCAAAACCTCATTTAAATTTAATTTCCCCACCACCCGAGTTTCACATATTATAATTTCGAATTTTGTAGACTTTTAAGTCTAATTTATTTTAACAGCTTTTGGTATGTATATTGCCAAGAGCAACAAATTATTATAATATGTTTAAAACTATTAAAAATGACTTGCCAGCGAGTATAGTCGTTTTCTTTGTTGCATTACCCTTATGTTTAGGTATTGCTTTAGCGAGTGGTGCGCCGCTTTTTTCGGGAGTAATTGCAGGTATTATTGGAGGAATTGTTGTAGGAGGATTAAGTGGGTCAAAAATAGGTGTGAGTGGACCCGCAGCAGGTTTAGCGGCTATTGTATTAACGGCAATAGGAACATTAGGAGGTTATCAAAATTTTTTGATGGCTGTTGTTTTAGGAGGTGTTATACAGTTAATATTTGGATTTCTAAAAGCTGGTGTAATTGGGTATTACTTCCCGTCTTCTGTAATCAAAGGAATGCTAACAGGCATCGGAATTATTATCATTTTAAAACAAATCCCTCACTTTTTTGGTTATGATTCAGATCCAGAAGGTGATTTTGCATTTTTTCAAATGGATGGTGAAAACACCTTTTCAGAAATCATAAATGCAGTAAACCATATAACGCTAGGTTCTGCTGTAATCGGCATTATAGCTTTGGTTATTTTATTATTGTGGGATAAGATATTATCAAAAAAGGGAAAGATTTTTCAATTAGTACAGGGACCTTTGGTTGCAGTTGTTGTTGGTATAATATTTTATGCACTAACACAATCACACGAGAGTTTAGGTATTGATAAATCTCACTTAGTAAGTGTACCAATACCTGAGGATGCAGCTTCATTCTTTGGGCAGTTTAGTTTCCCTAATTTTTCCGCAATAACAAATCCAGAAGTGTGGATAATTGCTTTTACAATTGCTTTGGTAGCAAGTTTAGAAACATTATTGTGTGTTGAAGCTACAGATAAATTAGATCCACACAAAAATGTAACACCAACTAACCGTGAGTTGTTGTCTCAAGGTACAGGAAACATTATTTCAGGTATGATAGGTGGTTTACCAATTACTCAGGTAATAGTAAGAAGTTCTGCTAATATTCAATCTGGAGGACGTAGTAAAGCATCAGCTATTATTCATGGTTTTTTATTATTGATTTCGGTAATTCTAATTCCTAGATTGTTAAATATGATTCCATTATCTGTTTTAGCAGCAATTTTATTTATAGTTGGATTTAAATTAGCAAAGCCTTCATTATTCAAAAAGATATACAATTTGGGTTGGAAACAATCTGTACCATTTTTTGTAACTGTTTTAGGAATTGTATTTATCGATTTGTTATGGGGAATTGGTTTAGGATTAATTGTAGGGATTGTTGTTATTTTAATGAAAAGTTACCAGAATTCTCATTTTCTTCATATTGAAGATAAAAGCAATGGTAAACATAAGATAAAAATGACACTTGCTGAGGAGGTTACATTTTTTAATAAAGGAGCAATTCTTAAAGAATTAGATAGTTTACCACACGACACTTATTTAGAACTAGATTTACTTAAAACAAGGTATTTAGATAATGATATTATTGAAATATTAGAAGATTTTGCCTTTAAAGCTAAAGAACGAAATATTGATATTAAGTTAATTTCAAAACGAGGTATTGTTGAAAATCCTCCAAGTTTTATCGAGTTCTTTGAGTTGAGACCAAAATCAAAATTAAGCTTAAATTAAAAAATTATGAGATTGTAGCTTAACAATTTTATATGGTAACCCAGATAATTATCGGGGAATTACAATCAACTGGTTAAAAACAATAAAATTTAAAGAAATGAGAAATAATAAATATAAAATATTAGTGCTTTCAGATTTAAAAAAATCTCCGAGCACTATTTTAAAAAGCACGGTGAGTCTTGCAAAGATGATTGATGGAGACATAAACTTTTTCCATGTAAAAAAGCCTAGTGATGTTGTAGAAAGAGAAAGTCAATTATCAGCTATGCGTACTATAAATCAAGAGCAAATAATTACAGGCAAGAAAATACAAGAGGCTTTAGCTCCAATTTCAAAAGATTATAATGTAAATATAAATTCTACTTTTGCTTTTGGTAACGTGAAAAATGAAATTGAAGAACATATAAAAGTAACTAATCCAGATGTTATTGTTTTAGGAAAAAGAAAGGCAAAAGGTTTAAGGTTTCTTGGAGACAACATTACAGATTTTGTTTTAAAAATTCATAAAGGGCCAGTAATGATAGCTTCTAATAAAAATGGTTTCGCACCTGATAAGGAATTGCATTTAGGGTTGTTTAACGATAATGAGAAATCTTTTGATTTGGAGTTTACAGAAGATTTAATTGCTCAAACTAAAAGGCCATTAAAATCGTTTAACATTATTAAAAACACTAACGTAATAAAAGAAAAAGAAGATTCTGTTAGCACTAAAACAGTAGATTTTGTTTTTGAAAAGAATGATAATACGATTAAAAACCTATCTAATTATTTATTAAAAAACGATATTAATTTACTATGTGTAAATAGACAAAAAGACAAGTCTAACGTTTTAAAGTCTGAAATTAAAGATGTAATTGATAATGTTAATATCTCTCTTTTCATAACAAATAAAGAACTAAAGCTTGCTCAATAAAAGCTCTGTTAATTTATGAAACATTTAAAGCATGTATTTTTTTCGTTTCTATTTCTAGTGTTTTTAACGCCTAGAATATCCACTGCTCAAGATAGTAATTTGGGTAACTGGCTCATTTATATTGGAAACAAAAAACTTAATAATAAGTGGAGCATCCACAACGAAGTTCAGTATAGAAACTATAATGCTGTTGGCGATTTAGAGCAGTTACTTTTGCGTACTGGATTGGGTTACAACATTACTGAGAATAATAATATATTGCTGGGCTATGGCTATATTTTATCTGAAAACTATATTGGTGAAACAGATGATAAAGTATCTGTTAACGAACATCGCGTTTTTCAACAGTTTACAACAAAGCAGAAAGTTGGTAAAATTGGTTTAAGCCATCGCTACCGATTTGAACAACGTTTTGTAGAAGATGATTTTAAAATGCGATTAAGATACTTTTTAGGAATTAAAGTACCCCTACAATACAGAAAAGATGAAAAAAACCCATTATATTTTTCAGTGTATAATGAAGTTTTTCTAAACATAGAATCATCCGTTTTTGATAGGAATAGAGTGTATGCAGGGTTAGGATATACATTTTCAAAAGCATTGCGATTAGAACTAGGTTATATGAATCAATTTTTTGAAACCTCAGGGAGAGATCAAATTAATTTAATCATGTTCGTTAATTTCTAATTAAAGTTTGACCTTTAATTTTTAATTTTTCAAAATTTAAGTTAAATTAAAAAAAAAAGGTAAAAACAGATATATGAAGAATTTATTTTCAAACATTAAAGGCGATGCCTTTGGAGGTATTACAGCAGGGATAGTAGCATTGCCCTTGGCATTAGCATTTGGTGTCTCATCTGGTTTAGGACCTACTGCAGGACTATATGGTGCTATTTTTATAAGTTTCTTTGCCGCTCTTTTTGGTGGTACAAGTACACAGATTTCAGGACCAACAGCACCAATGACAGCCGTAAGTATGGTTGTTATTGCTGGGATTATTGCCACAAATGATGGCGATGTATCAAAAGCGTTACCTGTTATTTTAACTGTATTCTTACTTGCAGGTTTAATGCAGGTTGGTTTGGGTGTTTTAGGCTTGGGAAAATACATAAGATATATTCCTTATCCGGTTGTATCTGGTTTTATGACTGCCATAGGTGTTATTATTTTATTGACTCAAATATTACCTTCATTGGGTTATTACCCTAAAGAAGATTTGGCATTTGTTGAAACTTTTAAACCTCAAGCCGAAGAAGTTATTCTCGAGAATATCTTGAAAGATGAAGCTGGCGAAGGGATTTTAGTACTTGAGGATTTTAAAGAAACCTTAAATCGTGCTAATGAGATTTCGCAAGAAGCTATATTAATTGAATCTCAAACTCTAGCAGCAAAAGAAGCTTCAGGTGCTTTAGGGGCTATAAAAGCCATTCCAAAAGCTCTACAAAACATTAACTGGCTTGAGTTGATTTTGGCGTTGGGAACCATCTTTATTATTTATGGGTTTAAAAGGGTTACTAAAGCAGTGCCTAGTACTTTGGTAGCGTTGATAGTAATGTCTGGAATAGCTATAGGATTTAATTTACCTTATAGGCCTATTGAAGAAATCCCTAGCGGGTTGCCTATTCCTAATTTAGAGATTTTTACAAGTTTTAGTTTAAGTAGCATAACGCCATATATATTTACTGCATTGACTTTAGCGCTATTGGGAGCTATAGATTCGTTGCTTACTAGTGTGGTGGCAGATAACATGACTAAAACAAAACACAAACCTAATAAAGAACTTATAGGTCAAGGTATTGGAAATAGTATTGCTGCTGTTTTTGGTGGAATTCCGGGTGCAGGAGCAACCATTAGAACGGTTGTAAATATTACGTCTGGTGGAAAAACAAAACTATCGGGGATGATAGCTGGTATTATGTTATTGATTATTCTTTTAGGATTAGGGCCAGTAGCGTCTCAAATCCCTGCCGCTGTATTAGCTGGGATATTAATTACAGTAGGTATAGGAGTTATGGATTACAAAGGATTAAAAGCCATACCAGCGTTACCAAGAGATATTAAAATTGGACCAATTAAAATGAGTTCAGAAGTGTTAATAATGCTTATTGTATTGCTGCTTTCTACATTTTGGAACTTGGTTTATGCGGTCGGTATAGGGCTAGTAATAGCGTCTTTAATGTTTATGAAAAAAATTGGTGATTTAACAGCAGAACGTTCCGGTGTAAAAGCACTGAAAGAGAAAGCGTGGGCAGATGAGGGAGAGTTTCCAAAAAACTTAAAACAAGAGGTGTTTATTAAGCACTTAAAAGGACCACTATTTTTTGGGTCTACAAGTGATTTTCAAGCGCTAACACAACAAATCCCTAGTACTGCAAAAACGGTAATTTTAAGACTTGGGCGTATGCAGTATATGGATCAATCGGGTTTATATGCCATGGAAGATATGTTGCAAGATTTAAAGAAAAATGATGTTGAAGTCCTATTTGTTGGCTTATTAAGGCAACCACGTTATATGATGGAGCGTATTGATATTATTCCAGATTTTATTCCAAATGAGCACATTTTTGAAAGTTTTTCAAAATGCTTAGCATGGATAAAACAAAACGTAGAAGATTTAAACAATTAAAAACAAGTAATTATGAAAAATACAGCAATAACAAAACAAGTACAAGAAGCATTATTACCAAATAACGTATTACAAGATTTATTAGAAGGTAATAACCGTTTTGTAAGCGGAAGTATGCAAACAGTGGATAATTCAGCATTAGTAAATCAAACTGTAGGAGGACAATTCCCTAAAGCAGTGGTACTATCTTGCATTGATTCTCGAGTTCCAGTTGAAACCGTTTTAGACCAAGCAATTGGTGATATTTTTGTTGCCAGAGTAGCAGGTAATTTCGAGAACATCGATATTTTAGGAAGTTTAGAATATTCCTGTAAAGTGGCTGGTAGTAAATTAGTTTTAGTGCTAGGTCATGAAAGTTGTGGAGCAGTAAAAGCAGCATGTGATGGTGTAGAACTTGGTAATATTACAGACATGTTGGCAAATATTTTACCAGCTGTAAAGCAAAGTTCTGATGAAGTAGAAGGAGAACTAAGTTCAGCAAATGAGGCATTTGTAGCCAAAACAGTCGAGAACAACGTAAAACTGACTATAGAACGTATTAGAGAACGTAGTTCTATATTAAAGCAAATGGAAGATGATGGAGATATTCAAATCGTTGGAGGCGTTTATATGTTGTCTACAGGAAAGGTAGAAATGGTATAAGTTAATAAATTTAGTGTATTAAAAAAGGCCACTTTTATAGTGGTCTTTTTTTATGCTTCATTTTCGGAGCTATTATCTTTACTAATATCTAAAATATTTGGAAAAATCATGGGCACTAAAGATTTTACAGGTTTATAAAGTACAGATTCCTGTTTAGTGTCATCATCTAAAAGCGTTATGGTGTTATTCAATTTGTCAAAAACGTTTAAAACAATACTTAAAATCAAAGCTATTTTTAAGGCTCCAAAAACACCTCCAGCAAGCTTGTTTATAATACCTAAAGCTGCAAAATCAGCTAATTTAGTTAGTGCTTTACCTGCTAGACCTATGGCTAAAACAATAATGACGAAGGTTACGGCAAAAGCTGTAATGTTAATAGTTTGTTCGGTCCATTCGGTTTTGGTTTGTAAAAATTCGGCAGCAAAACTGCTAAAATGTATCGCACCATAAACCCCAGCAATTAATGCCACTAGAGAAGCCACTTCAACAAAAAGTCCTTTCATAAACCCACGAACCAATCCAAATAAAATTAAAGCTCCTAGAACAATATCAATAACACCCATATTAAAATAATTTAAAACAAATATAAAATAATACTAACACTTAGGTTTGTTAACTTTGCGACTTTCAAATTAGTGATACTAATACTTATAATAAGCTTAATGTCTAGAGACGAACAATTAAAAGAACGCTGGGGGTTGGTAGTGCAAAAACTATCTAATCAATTTGCTGATGGAGACACTTTAGATCTCGATGCTATTATTTATCTTATTGGTGTGCAAGAGCTTGGTCAGTTAGAGAGAACCTTTAAAAAAGATCAAAAACTAGACCTTATGCATATTGCTATTTGTAAACTCCTTATGCCTTATGGCTATTACGAGCTCGATTTTGTTGATGACGATGGTTGGCCACATTACAACATGCTGGAAGACTTACCTCATTTAAAAGCAGGAGAGCAAAGTGTTTTAATGAAAGAAGCTATTGTAAACTACTTTTTAGAAACCGAGTATATAAATTGAAATAATTTGGGCGTGCCTGCCGGCAGACAAGTTACCTAAGGATCGTGCTTGAAGTTTATCTTGAGCGTAGTCGAAAGGTTACAATCTTTTTATTCGTGTCTCATAAAAAGGATTTCCTCTGCAATCCCTAACGCAATTCACGTAAAAAATAGTAAATTTGCCATCATTTTGAATATGTCATGATAGATAAGATAAAAGAACTCATAGCTGAAGCTGAAGCGTTTAAAGCCGAATCAAAAGAAGAGGTCGAAGCATTCCGAATAAAATATTTAGGCAAAAAAGGATTACTTAACGACTTTTTTGCTGAGTTTAAAAATGTAGCAAACGACCAGAAAAAAGAATTTGGTCAAACTATAAATACGCTTAAAAAAACTGCTGAAAATAAAGTAAACGCTTTAAAAGAAGAGTTAGAAAGCAAAGAGGAAATAAAAGGTGTTTATGGCGATTTATCTCGACCAGGGGAACCGATTCAAATTGGTGCGCGTCATCCTATTTCTATAGTGAAAAATCAGATTATAGATATTTTTTCGCGTGTAGGTTTTAATGTAAGTGAAGGTCCAGAAATTGAAGATGATTGGCATAACTTTACGGCGTTAAATTTGCCAGAGTATCACCCAGCGCGAGATATGCAGGACACGTTTTTTATTCAAACCAATCCAGATATATTATTACGTACACACACCAGTTCTGTGCAAGTGCGTTATATGGAAAATAACAAACCACCTATTAGAACTATTTCGCCGGGGAGAGTTTATAGAAACGAAGACATTTCGGCGCGTTCACACTGTTTTTTCCACCAAGTAGAAGGTTTGTATATCGATAAAGATGTGAGTTTTGCAGATTTAAAACAAACTCTTCAGCATTTTACGACTGAAATGTTCGGAAAAAGTAAAATCCGTTTAAGGCCATCATACTTTCCATTTACAGAACCAAGTGCTGAGGTTGATGTGTATTGGGGCTTAGAAACCGAAATTGATTACCGTATTACAAAGGGTACAGGATGGTTAGAAATTATGGGTTGTGGTATGGTAGATCCAAATGTATTGGAAAACTGTGGTATCGATTCTAAAGAGTATTCTGGCTTTGCATTTGGAATGGGAATAGACCGCATTGCGATGCTATTGCATCAAATTGGTGATATTCGTTTATTAAGTGAAAATGATGTGCGATTTTTAGAGCAATTTAAGTCGGCCTTATAATATTGAAAAAAGATATCCATATTCCAAAAGTAGAAGGTGTTTATATTGCTGTAGTAAACGAATATAACGACATCTATAAAACGCAAGATTGGAACGCTTACATCATCAACAATAAAGATGTCGATTTAGATATGATTCTTATTGTTACCAGTGGCTATTCTGAAAACAAAACAACTTCTATTTTTAGAAAAAAGTTAGAAAAGCTTCCTAAAAAAAGTTTTGCCAAGATAGAATTAATGCAAGAAGAATTGTTTGCCTTAAACAACACTTTTAAAGTATCTTTTTTTGAAGGTAATGCCATGTTTGATAAAACTTATTTATTCAGAAAACACACAATTAATTTAAAGGCTTTACAATCCTTACCTTTAATGAGCGTAAAAGGTGTTTTAGTTATTTAATATTTAATTTTTTTTTTTGTAAATTGCAATACCTACTAAGAATAAGTTATTAAATGAAAGTTCTACTCGTCGAAGACAACCAAATTGTCATTATGGGGATACAGAAGACACTACTTGCTGAATTCCCAACTACCATATTTTATACTGCAGAAAACGGAAAAGAAGGTCTTGATCTTCTAATTAATTTAGCTCAAAAGGATTTACCTGACTTTATTCTCTTGGATATTAATATGCCAATTATGAATGGTATTGAATTTCTAAAAAGAATTAAAAAAGTAAGTACACTTTCTACTATACCTGTCATTATTCACACAACCAGTTCAAATGTAGAAGATTTCAGGGCATGCAACTCATTAGGTATTAGCGGATATTTTCTTAAGCTTATTGATTATAAACAGAATAAGAAAAACTTACTTCTTATTGCAAATTATTGGATGGCATCCTTTTCAGATAACACATAAAGGTATTCTTACTAGGCAAAGGATTTACGACTTTGATTATCTAGTACACATGTTGTTATTTATCTTGAATAGAATAAAAGCTAAATTAGATTTCGTTTTATAGTAATTTAGAAAATTTGTATTTTAATCTATGTAAATCACATGGTTTTATTTTAATACATATAAAATCCTCTCTGTAGTTAATAACTAAGTTAGAACATAATTTACAAGTTGAAGCAAAATAAATATTGATAAAAACACAGAATCTGTAGTATTTAATATTACAGAAATGACTGCTGATAAACTCACTTTGATTTAAAATTTAAATAAAATGGTTAGCCTATTTTTTACTTAGATTAAAAAAGAAACTTTCAAATATTATGATGTAAGGGAGAGATTGTTATTGATAATGAAGTTAAAAAAAACAAAGATGTAAGTTATTTAATTAGGGAACTTGTATATCTCTTTATAACTAGTAGCATTACACATAACAACATTTCATGGTTAAAATCACGCTTTTTGTCGATACACAAAAACCTTTCATGGATAAAATTATCCTTTTTATCGATTAATCGTTATTTATTTGCTAACTTACAAATTAAAATCGTATTTTGAAAAATGTTAGCGTAGCGTTATTAAGAAGAGCTTTAAAAAAAGAGCGGAAAGCAAAATTAGAAGCTGAGAATGCTAACTATAAACTTTCTAAAAATCTCACATCTCAAAGGGAGTTCAGTGATCTTCTAATTGAAAATCTAGTGGACGCACTATTTGTTGTAAATTTACGAGGGGATATTTTAAAAATTAACAAGGAAGCTAAGAGGCTCATTGGATTCAAGGATAGGGATTTACCTAAAAATATAAATGAATTCACACCTGTTAATAAAAATTTTATTATTGATAAGTTCAAAGAACAAAAGCACAAGGAAACTATAACATTTAAGTTTAATTTCGTAAATCGAGATAATGAAGAAAGATTTGTCACTATAAAATCTAAGCTTTTAGTTGACGAAAATCATAAACCTTATGCCTATCAAGCTATTGTAAGAGATATTACAGAGTCTCAGTTGATGAAAATAAAATTGGATAAGCAAAATAGTGTTCAAAAATTCGAAGCAATAATTTTAAAGGATTTCTTAATTTCTAATAATCTTATAGAGAATTCTAGGGCTTTAGTAAAACACGTAGCTGATTTTTTAAAAACCGATGATTGTGTCTTTTATGGTGTTGTCAATAATGAACTTGTGCAATTATCGGCGACTGGGGATAAAATTGGAGCAAACAACACAATTGTTAATAAATTAAAAGTTTCTTTTCAAAAAGGGATAGTTGGGAAAGTTGCTCGATTAAAAAAAGGGATGATAGTTAACGATACGTCTCAAGATGAAGATTATATTGTAGACATCATACCTAAGTATTCAGAAATTACAGTACCAATACTTGTTAATAATAAGCTAATTGGAATACTTGATTCAGAGCATCCAGAAAAAAATTATTACAAAAAATTCCAACTAGAATTTTTACAGCAAATTTGTGACATGATAGGCTTGAGATTAGAAAAAGCTGTTTTGGAATTAGAAAAAGATATCAAACAAGAAGAATTAGATAAAACAAATTTAAGATTTGATACAATATTTAATAATGATAATAATGCATTTGTAATCGAATCTGCTAAAGGGTTTATTATTGAAGTAGGCAATAGTTTTCTTGAATTGTTTGGGATGCCTATTTCTCAAAAAAGTCATTTTGAAGGTATGAAATGTCACGATGCGCGTGAAAACTTAAAAGAAATGTTTTTATACCCAGAAAAATGGTGCCAAGAAATTGATGAAATAAAAATTAATGAGCTACCTGTATCAAAAGAAATTTTTGAGTTAAAAGATGGAAGATTTTTGTCACTAGATTATAACCCAATATATTATAAAGATAAGCTTGACAGTCATATTTGGACTTATTCTGATATAACACTTAATGTCAACTTTGATAAAAGTTTACAAGAGGAAATTACAAAATATAGAAGTATTATTAACAACGTAAATTTGGGCTTAATGCAAGTTAATAATGATGATCTTATTTTAACAGTTAATTCTGCCTTTACCCAAATGTCTGGGTATTCGGAGGAAGAACTTCTTGGTAAAAAAGCAAAAGATATTTTATTGAAAGTTTCAGATAAACAATTAGTTAAGTCTAAAAATAGTGCGCGTTTAAAAGATTTCAAAAATGCTTACGAACTTGAGGTTTTGAAAAAAAATGGTGAAAGTCGAATTTGGCTAATTAGTAATAGCGATAATCTTGATATTAGTGGTAAGGTCACCGGTTCTTTGGGAATTCATTTAGATATTACAGAATTGAAAAATTTAATAAGTAAAAATGAATCATTAATTGGAAATTTAACGGCTAGTAATGAGGAATTATCCCATTATGCTCACTTAGTTTCTCACGATCTTAAAACTCCTTTGAGAACGATATCTTCATGTATAAATTGGTTACATGAGGACAACGAAGCGGTGTTAAATAAAGAAAGCAAAAAGTATATAGAAACTATAAACCAAACCATAAAAGATATGGATAAGCTAATTGTTAGTACACTACAATTTGCTGAAATTAGAACAAACGCAAATGTCACTTACGAATTAATAGATTTAAATGATATAGTGGTGAATCTTATAAAAAATGAGTTTATTAATTTTGACGATAGCTTTTCCATAAATGTTATCAAACCATTGCCAACTATTTTATTTAATCATGTGCATATTAAACAGGTATTTCAAAATTTATTAGATAATAGCTATAAATACAGGAAAAGCACAAGAGATGATTGTCAGGTTTCTGTGGATTGGGAAGATCAAGACGACTGTTTTTTATTTAAAATATCTGATAATGGTATAGGTATTGATGCGAAGCACCATGCACATGTTTTTGAGATTTTTAAAAAAATGAATAATCGAACAGACTCAAGTGGAGTTGGATTATGGATAATTAAAAAAATCATAGAATCTGCAGGAGGTGAAATTTGTTATGATTCTCAATTAAATATTGGAACGACCTTTTATTTTACAGTAAAAAAAGAATAACTTCTTATTAAATATTGAATTTTCGAAATACAAGATTTTACTTTTTAGGTTTTTGGTTAAGTACTATATTTCTTTTTCAAAGGGATATTAATCTAGCTTATCTGTCAGTTTTTTAAATACCTTTTTAGGATTTTTATTTTCGTATAAAATCTCGTATACTGCGTTTATAATAGGAATTTGAGCCTGTTTCGTGTTTTTTTCATGAAGTAAATGCGCACTTTTTGTGGCATAATATCCTTCGGCAATCATGCTCATTTCCATTTGAGCAGATTTTACAGTGTAGCCTTTACCAATCATGTTACCAAACATACGGTTTCGCGAAAATACCGAGTAACCCGTAACTAATAAATCACCTAAATAAGCCGAATTATTAATGTTACGCTTCATTTTATGTCGTTTTTTTATGAATCGTTTCATTTCGCGTATCGCATTACTCATTAACACACTCTGAAAGTTGTCACCATAACCCAAACCGTGAGCTATTCCTGCAGCTATGGCGTAAATATTTTTGAGCATTACAGCATATTCAATACCTATAACATCATCACTAGTTTTAGTTTTTATATAATTGCTAGACAACGTGTCGGCAATAGTTTTGGCTTTTTCGGTATCCGAACACGAAATGGTTAAGTATGATAAACGCTCCAAAGCAACTTCTTCGGCATGGCATGGGCCCGCAATAACTGCAATACTATCAAAAGGAATTTTGTATGTTTTGTGAAAATGTTCCCCTACTAAAAGCCCCGTTTCTGGCATAATACCTTTAACCGCAGATACAATTACTTTGTTCGAAATATTAATATTTAGTTTTTCTAATTCGCTGTGCATAAAAGCAGAAGGAATAACAAAGATTAAAACATCAGCATAATCAGCAATTTCATTAATATCGTTACTAAGCTTTAATTGCTCCAAATTAAATTCAACCGAACTTAAATAATTGGGGTTATGTTGCTCTTTTAATAAATGTTCTTTGGTGTATACACTTCGCATGTACCATCCAATTTCATCTAAATTTTCACTAAGCATTTTTACAATAGCTGTTGCCCAACTTCCTGCACCAAAAACTGCGTATTTTAAAGGCTTATCCATAAATAATAGTGTCTTATTACTTCAAAAATACATAAAATTTCAGTCATTATTAGGCTATGGTAGCATAAGGTTTTCCTTTTTGGCACGCGTTTTGAAACTCTATAAATAAGAACCCTAAAATGTTATATTATGAAGACTATTAAAATACTTTTAAGTTTTGCTTTAATAGCAACGCTTTTTACATCATGTTATACAGAAGTGGTAGTTGACGACTTTAATGATTTTATTGAGGAACCTTCTATTTCTCTAAATCAATTGTTAAACTCTCATGAACTTTGGTATGTAGATATTAATAATACGCTAGGCTATGGCGAAACACCTTTTTTACAAAAGGCATTTACGGTTTCTTTTATAAACGGTGTGGTATATGCGAATAACAATATTTCGGGATTAGGAACCAATGGCGCTGGATTTGGTATTGATGTTGGCGAATATGATGCTTACGATATGATTTTAGATGTAGATCATGATATTGATGGTTATTCAACTTTTGATGTTTATGAAGTAGATTACAATACCATTGAGTTGTATAACCCTAACAACGATACCTCATACTTTTTAGACGGTTACCAACGTAGTAATTTTGATTACGATTTTGTATTCTACGATAATATTCATTATTTCTTGCAAGAATATGAAGCTTGGGAAAAAACATATACCAGTGAGTTTGGAGCGCTAAATGAATTTGATAACGAAAACTATTTACAGTTTTTAGCTGGTGGTAATGACTCGACGTTTAGAAGTTCTCAAGATGATTACGGCCTTAATGCAAACAATCTTTTTTGGGACTATACAGGCGTTTATGGTGTTGGTGATGTTACAGGTAATGCCTTTTTAAAAACTTTAACATTAGATTATGACTTCTTAGACAATGAATATTTTGAATTGAGCGTTATAAATGACAGTAAGATAGAATTGTTTCACCCTGCATCTGAAACCGTTTATGAATTTGAAGGAAGAGGCTATATTCAGTACTTAAAATCTGACGATAAAACGAAAAAGGAAAACGTTCAATCAGATAAATTGCGTAGGCATAGAAAAGATAAAGTAATAAACCCAAGAGAAAACACTCGAAAGGTTTAATAATATAAAGTGAATTTCACTTAAAATTTTTGGTTGGTTATTTAGTTTAGAGACCGTTTAAAACATCTTGTTTTAAACGGTCTCTTTTTTATGTGACCTATTTATAATTTATGTGTCTAAAAAGCATTAACCGTTAAAGTAAATTACAAAATGGGATTATTTTCATTTATTAAAAATGCAGGAGCCAAAGTATTTGGTATTGGAAAAACCGATGCTGAAGAAGCTGCTGAAGCTGCGGCCGAAGCTGCCGCTAGAAAATTAAAACAAGAAGAAGCCGCTGCAAGAAAACTGGAAGAAACCATTACCGATTTACAACTACAAGTTGAAGGCCTAAACGTTTTTATTGATGGCGATGCCGCTACAATTTCTGGTTTAGCTTATAATCAAGCCACCAGAGAAAAAGTAGTTTTAGTTGTTGGAAACTCAAATGGTATTGCAACTGTTGATGATCAAATGACTGTGGAACATGAAGAACCAGTAGCGCAATTTCATACGGTTGCTAGCGGTGATACTTTAGGAAAAATTGCAAAAGCATATTATGGAAACGCTATGAAATACCCTGTTATTTTTGAAGCGAATAAACCTATGCTTACTCACCCAGATAAAATATATCCTGGTCAAGTATTAAGAATCCCAAGTTTAGATTAAGAAACCCAAATCTAGATTAAGAACATGAAAATCTAATTAACTTATGTTCAAAAGCCAACTTGAAAAAGTTGGCTTTTTTTTATTTTTTTATAAATGGAAGTACTTAATTACTTATAAAAATTCATTTCGTCCAAATATTCCCAAACGTGTTGCGGGAGCATGGGTTGTACATTTTTACCAGCTTTTATAGATTTTCTGATAAACGTTGAAGAGAGCTCCATGATGGGAGCATCAATAACATGAATGTTTTTGTGTCCATCAAATTGGGTTTCTACTCTGTCTTTTGAAATTCGGGGATAAACGTATATATGATGGTTTTCTAGAATAAGTTCATAGTTTTTCCATTTATGAAAACTTTTTAAGTTGTCTTCACCCATAATTAAAGAAAAGGCATAATCAGGATGTTTTTCTTGTAAATGGACCAGTGTATTTATGGTGTAATTTGGTTGCGGTAAGTTAAACTCAATATCGCTAGGTTTAAGTTTGGTATAATCTTGTGTTGCGCGATAAACCATTTCTAAACGCTGGAAATCATCTAATAAACTACTTTTCTTTTTAAATGGATTATGTGGCGTTACTACAAACCAAATTTGATCTAAATCGCTGTACTCTGCCAAATGATTAGCAATAACTAAATGACCAATGTGTATGGGGTTGAAAGAACCAAAATATAACCCGATTTTCATGTGTTCAAATTTATTGTTTTTAAAAGGTTACTCCGAAATTGTCGGAGCAGGCAATGCAACATTTATAAAATGAGTTTAAAGTAAAGTGTTTTAGTACTGCATGTTTCATGTTTAAGAATTTATGAAATCACCAACTTTTTTTTCAGCTTCTATAAGCGCTTCGTCCAAATTATCATTAACAATTATAGTATCGAATAAAGGTGCTGTTGCTAATTCTGCCGAAGCTTTGGCAACACGCATATTTATTTTGTCTTCACTCTCAGTTTTGCGCTTTTTCAATCGTATTTTCAATGCGTCAATACTTGGTGGTTTTACAAAAACAGCTAAGGTTTGCTCAGGATATTTTCGTTTTATACGCAGTCCGCCAGAAACATCAATATCAAAAATTACATTTTTACCTAGCGCCCAAATACGCTCCACTTCGGTTTTTAATGTGCCGTAAAAATTATCTCGATAGACTTCTTCCCACTCTAAAAAAGCATCACTCTTAATTTTGTTTTTAAATTCTTTTGCAGAAAGAAAATAATAGTCTTTACCGTGCGCTTCTTCCCCACGTTTTTCTCTCGAAGTTGCAGATATTGAAAATTCTAAGTTTAAATTATCAACGCCTAATAAATGCCTAACTATAGTTGTTTTTCCTGAACCTGATGGAGCTGAAAACACGATGAGTTTACCTTGTTTATTCTTGCTTTTTTCTTCTAACACAAATACTTACTTTTTTTGACTGAATACTGCGACTGTGACTGTAAACTGAACTACAACACATTCAATAACTGTTCTTTAATTTTTTCCAGTTCATCTTTCATTTCAACAACCAATTGTTGCATGGGTGCGTAGTTACTTTTAGAACCAATAGTGTTTATCTCTCTGCCCATTTCCTGACTAATAAACCCTAGTTTTTTTCCGTTAGAATCTTTTGAATTTATAGATTCTGTAAAATAATTGAGATGGTTTTTTAAGCGTACTTTTTCTTCAGTAATATCAAATTTTTCAATATAATATACCAGTTCTTGCTCAAACCTATTTTCATCGTATTTTTCTCTTAATTCTTCAACACCTTTTAATAAACGTTCTCGCACACCCTCAACACGTTCAGGATCCATGGCAATAACCTTATCAAGTAATTCATTTATGGTAACAATGCGGTTATTAAAGTCAATTTCAAGAACTTTCCCTTCGTTTAATCTATAGTTATTCAAGTCCTCAATAGCATGGTGTATTTCAGCTTCAATAGATTTCCATTCATTTTCATTAATTTCTTCTCGAACCGTATTAAGTGCATCTGGAAAACGAACAGCCATTTTTAGCATATCTATTTCGTCACCATCTACTACATTCTTTAATTGCTCGATATATTGCTTAACAACAGGCGTGTTTATTTGCGTAGAGGTATCTTCTGCAGTAGCTTCTACATAAATTGAAAAATCTACTTTTCCACGAACCAATTTATCTGCTAAAATTTTTCTTATAGCTAATTCTTTTTCTCTATAAATAGAGGGCATTCTAGCATTTAAATCTAAATTTTTACTGTTTAAAGATTTAAGCTCTATGGTTACTTTTTTTGTTGGTAATTGCAAAACAGATTTTCCGTAACCTGTCATAGAATATATCATAAACGCGAGTATTAATGTTATGCAAATGTAATTAAAACCGATAGAAAGTAAAGGAAATAACTTGTGTTAAAAAAACACTTTAAATACGATAAGTGGGTTTTAAAGTAATTAATAAATACATTTACAGAAATAATTTTATGATAGTAATATGAATAAATTAAAGCACTTAATTCTAATGGCGTTATGCTACTTAGTAATAATAGCATGTAAAGAAAATAAAGCCGAAGCTTTAATTGAAGATAAAAAACCAGATGAAAACATCTATAAAAAAGTAACGGATAGTCTTTTTAAAAATCCACCAGAAGGTATGCTCTGGATTCCGGCAGGTTCATTTTTACAAGGCGCTGTTCAACAAGATAAAATGGCTATGAGTCATGAAAAACCACAGCACCCGGTTACGGTTGATGGGTTTTTTATGGATATAACAGAGGTGACTAATGCTGCGTTTAAAAATTTTGTAAAAGAAACAGGCTATATCACTATTGCAGAACGTGAAATTGATTGGGAGGCCATGAAAAAACAATTGCCAGAAGGGACACCTAAGCCACATGATAGTATTTTACAACCAGGGTCACTATTGTTTAAGAAAACAAAATCTTCGGTGCCTAATTTATATGATTTTTCACAATGGTGGCGATGGGAAATTGGTGTTAACTGGAGACACCCAAGTGGACCTGATAGCAGTATTGAAGGCAAAGATAATCACCCTGTTGTACACATAAGTTATGAAGATGCTTTAGCGTATTGCAAATGGGCAGGAAGACGTTTACCAACTGAAGCAGAATGGGAATACGCAGCTAGAGGAAATAAAACGGGTACGACTTATTTGTGGGGTAATGATAGATCTCTGCTCTCAAAAATGGTAAATAGTTGGGAAGGTGAGTTTCCTGTAAATAATACTTTAGAAGATGGTTTTGAGAGAACGGCTCCAGTAAAAACCTATCCACCAAATGGTTTTGGGCTGTATGATATGGCAGGTAATGTTTGGGAGTTTGTTTCTGATTGGTATAACATTAAGTATTACGAGGAATTAACAGCAAAAAAAGTTGAGGTTATTAATCCTCAAGGCGCAGATAAAGCGTACAATCCTAGTCAGCCTTATTTGCAAGAAAAAGTAATCAAGGGCGGCTCATTTTTGTGCAGTGATTCGTATTGTGCTAGTTATAGAATATCTTCTAGAATGGGGACAAGTACGGATTCATCAGCGGAGCATGTTGGTTTTAGAACGGTTTTAGATAAAGAAATGCTGATTGAAAACGAGTAGATTAAGTTGCTTAAAAGGAATAAAAACATTAGGTTTATAAAATAAAAATGCAGTAAAAAACTGTAGAAGATGTTTATTAAACCATTTGACGTATAAGAAAATGCAACTAAAAATATGTGTTTGTTTTTTCAATTAACAAAATTAAATTTAAAATTGTTTATTAACTTTTAACTAGAATAAAAACTTTTTTTCTTAAAACAAAATTAACCATGAAGACTACAACCCTAATCTTTACAATTTTAATTACAGCAATTACCTACGCTCAAAATAATAACAATGATGTTGAAAAGGTTTCTTTCACTTCTGAAGGATTAAGTTCGGATCAAATAACTGTTAATATTACAGGAATGGATAAAGAAGCTTTATTTAATAAAAGTAAAGAATGGATTGAAGAAAAGTATGGTACTTTAGATGTAATAACAAAGGAAAAGAAAACCTCAGATCAAGAAGACCAAGCTGATAAAGGAAAAAAAAATAAAAAAATAGTTTTTAAGGGTATTACAAATAATGCTATTTGTTTTGGCTCTAAGTCAGATTACAGTTGTTTTGATTCAACCTACGAGATTGAAATCAAATTTATTGATGACGAATATAAGTTTAAGATAAAGAAGTTTTCTTATGCAATACCTGGAAACGAAAAAGATAAAAAGATAAAATTAAAAGAAAGTGAGTTCCACACAAAAGAAGGAAATTTAGAAAAAGATTACGAAAAAGTTCCATCTCAAATAGAAGGTTTGTTTAATGGATTAAATAAAAGTTTGTTTAATTTTTTAACGGATAGAGAACAAGAAACAGAATGGTAATTCTTCATTATTTTTTCTCTAGAAATAGAGTGTTCCATCAATAAGTAATCATGATATCATAACCTTCAAAACATTTAATAGGAGTAAGAACACATCGTATTTGAAACTTTATTTGGCAGTTACAATCATTTACTATCTAAACATTTATATTTAAGATAAGCCGTTTTATATCTTCTCAAGGTGTTTAGTAGGCCGTTGTTTTACATTTAAAAAGTATTTTAGTGCCTTTTGGGGGGTCACGTTGCTGCCTTTGGTATGGTTTATTCGTTATTATTCAGACTGATATTTATCATTTACTAAAATGGTGTTGTTTTCTATTTTGGTCTTACGAATAGAGGCACACAATTTTTATTTGCATAGTTTCATATTTGGTTTGGTTGGTTTAAATAATTATGCTTTTGTGTGCTTCTGTTTGATTTTGCATCTTTAATAAAGTGGCATATTTGTTGGCAGTTTTAGTCCATATCTCCAAACGTGTTTTAGTGCGTTTTAATGGGTTATTTTTTTGTCGAGTACTAAGTTAATTACGGAGATGTTGTTTGTGATGCAGAACACAACACCATAACCGAAGTAAGAAATTTCAAATCTTGTAGTGCCTGGACAATTACAGACCAAAATTTAACAACTTCAGTTTCTTATTTTTATATGACGAATATCATGAAAAATTATATCATCTTCTTTTAACTTTAAAGTTCAAATGTAAAATTTTTATTATGAAAAATTCGAACCAATTATTTATTAGAACGATCTGTTATAATTTATTTATTCTTGGATTTTTATTTTTATTCACGGCCTGTAATAATAGTCCTTCAAAAGATAAAACAAGTAAAACTGAAACAGATGAAATTGTAAAAGTTGAGGATATTTTTTGGAATGTTAAAGCCATCCTTCCAGATGGACAAAGCATAGATATTAAAGGCTTTGATAATTCGGGAAAACCCTTCGACGTAAAGGCCATTCAAAACTCCGATCAAGATAACTTATTAGATGTAAAAGCTATTATGGACGGTGAGAAATTACCCGTTAAGATATTGGTGAGTAAAAATCAATTTACTCCTGTTGTAGCTATTAGTAATGAAGGTAATGCGTACAAAATTAAAGCAGTAACAGCAGAAGGCGAAAAACTGCAGGTAATAGGAGTGACTAGATTTGATAATATTGTTATTATGAAAGTCATTACCAAAAAGGGGAAGTTCTATGGTGTAAAAGCTATTTCACCTACCGGAAAACTTAATGATATTAAAGGAATAAAAATTAATACGAAGGACAGAGAGATGTCATTAAAAGGCCTAAATGTCCATGCACATGTTAAAGCGATGCATCCATCTGATAATGAGGATGACTTTATAATGCCCAAAAAAAATAAAGAGAAAGGAATATATGAAAATGATTTTGAAAGAATTATCTGGAATATTAAGGCGGTAACTGCTGATGGTAAAAACCTAGATGTAAAAGCTTTTGATGCTGAAGGCAATACATTTGATGTAAAAGCTACACAAGACTCTAAACAACATAGTTTTATGAATATTAAGGCATTTGTAGAGGGGGCGGAATTACCAGTTAAAATAATGCAAAGTACAGACGAATATGCACCCGTAAAAGCCATAGGTAGAAACGGTACTATTTACGATATTAAAGCATTAACTGAAGATAATGTAAAACTAGATGTAAAAGGCATTAGCCGTTCAGGTAATATTATTCATGTTAAAGCTATAAATGAAAATGGAGAATTTTATGGTGTAAAAGCTTTCGCTCCAGACGGAAAACTTAATGAAGTAAAAGGTATTAAGATTTTTGAAAGAAAAGTAGAGATGAAAATACAAGGAAATCCTGTATATGCTCATTTAAAAGCCATTCAACAATAATTGGTTTTTTTATCATCTATACTCTGGCAATTATCCTTTTTGCTGACTAAAAATCTTTAAATCCTGAACCTTACACTATGCGTCACTTTATTATTTTATAGTTTTGCTTTGCTACCTTTTTATAGACACAACTAGCATTATATAAACGTTATAGTTGAATTTTTTTAATGATTTAAGTTCTAAAAAAGAGCTATACTTACTTTTCATCAAACGTGCAGAACCTATTAATAATCATTTTTTGATGTTTATGAAAATATATCTAGAAGTTGTTTTTTTTGTAATACTTTTCTATTACTTTTTGTTGGTTAGTTAATTATATTGTAAGAGAGAGGTTACTTGTGAGAGAGAGCCTCTTTTTTTTATGATTTCTATGATTGATATTTGTCGAGGAAGAAGTTTTAAATATGGTATAGTCATGACAAGTACGCTTCGTCTGAATATTTTGTAAAAAGAAAAGAGTGAACATCAACCATGATACTTCACCCTTTCTTTAATTGTACTAAAAAGTCTACTTGTGAGAGAGGGATTAAATGTATTCATTAAATCCCTATAAGGTTTAATTTTTCTGTCATTAACCAATAGGTATAGTTTAAATACCAATATGTGTAGATGAGTGGTATTTAAAACCATAACAGAAGTAAGACCTTTTAAACCTGGCCATAGCCTTGATAAGTATTCTGCAAAGTTTTAAATAGTTTCAATACGGCATCCCGAAACATACTAACTTATATTATTTCTTGTTGATTTAAATGACATTCGTCATCTAATAATCATAAGGAGTTAATTACCTTTAATTTCTGATTAATAGTGTCCATTATGAAACCTAAAACTTTATTAGCCTTAGTGTTATTTGCATTTATATTGAGTTGCTCAACTGATAAAAAAAAGAATAGCTTGGAAGAAGATAATCTAAAAGGAAATGTAAAATCTGTAAGAGAATTTTCTTTTGTTGCGGTTGATAAATTGGGTGAGATTAGCAAAGGAGCTAGAAAGACACAAATTTATAAGAAATATGATGATAAAGGAAATAGAATTGAGCAGGACGATTATGGATCAGATGGAAGTTTATCTTCTAAAACTACATTTAAATATGATAGTAAAGGCAATAATATTGAGATGAACTTATATTTATCAGATCGTAGTTTAACGTATTATTTTTCATTTAAATATGATGATAAAGGGAACGAAATTGAGAGGAATAGATATAAATCGGATGGGAGTCTAGATTATAAATTTAGTTATGTATATGATGATAAAGGGAATGAAATTGAGAGGAATAGATATGAATCTGATGGGAGTTTATATTATAAATCTAGTTATGTATATGATGATAAAGGGAATCAAATTCTGTGGGACTATTATAAATCGGATGGGAGTTTAGAGTATAAATACACATTTAAATATGATGATAAAGGAAATGAAATTGAGAGGAATAGACATAAATCTGATTGGATTGTAGATTGTTAATACACTTATAAATATGAACTGGACACTAAAAATAATTGGATAAAACGTATAGACTTTAAAAATGATAAACCACAATATATCTTAGAAAGAGAAATAGAATATTACTAAATGACTATATACTGGTTTAACTAATTAGAACTAAATGAACGCACGGCATGGAAGCCATAACCAATACGGCACTTTTTAGATAACCATATTGGTTATGGGCAGCGTTGTAATTGTTGCGCTAGAGACAAGTTTTTTGTTGAAGTGGTTTCTGATGCTAAGCACAACACCGCTAGCGAAATTAGAAGTTTTAAATCTGGAATTAGCCTTGATAAGTATTCTATGATTTAAATATTAGGCATAAAAAGAAAGAGTGAAAACCAACCAAGATAATTCACCCTTTTTTTATTGCTATTAATCAACTGTTTATTAAACAAAGTTTGTTAAATTTACCATTTATATATCTTTAAGGCTTCAATTTTTCCACCATTAACTCATAAGTGTCGTTCAAGCACGTATTTGTATAGATGAGTGGTGTTTAAAACCATAACAGAAGTAAGAAGTTTTAAATATGGTCATAGCCTTGACAAGTATGCTAATCTAAAGTCTTTACAAAAAACTATTTTCAATTTAATTGACTACCTTACAACAAAGTTTAAAACTGAACTTCTTTTGGGTATGTGGATTCTTCCGTGGTTGGTAGTTAATAGCAAGAAGCATATCTGGAGGGGGTTTTAAAACTGTTCTTAGCTGTCTAATTGTAAATCTTAACTTATTTGTTAGAGGTTGTTTATAATGCAGAACATAACACAATAATAGTAAGGAGTTTTAAATACGGTAGTAGTCTTGACAAGTATTCAGCAATTTAAATAAAGATAAATTCCTCACACTTTTTATAAATAGATTCTCCAGAGGTAAAAACTTCCTATTAACCAACCCACAGGATAGTCATTCGTACGCTCTGAAGGAATCTAACAATTAAAACTATCGGAAAATATAGTAAAAATAAGTTGGCTATTACGGTTATATTCTTCTTAACTATATTAATGTTGAAATACCATATATAATCACCTACATGTACATAGAAAAGAAAGAATTTTAAGTATTAGAGACAGGCCAAATAACTTTTCGTAACTAAAATAATTTATCAGTTGCATTAACAATAGATTTCTAAAATAAATTCAGGGATGCCCATTAACTGTTTCGCCATAGACAAGTTTTTTATTGAGGTGGTTTATAATTCAGAGCATAACACCATAACCGAAATAAGAAGTTTTAAAACTGGGCATCTACTCGACAAGTATTCAAATAGGTTAGAATTTTGATTTTTTAGGGGGAATATTAGGGGAAAAATTAAAAACCCTACTCTCAAAACTATTGAAAATAGGGCATTCTAATGAATTATCTGTACACAAAGTACTCCAATTATCGAACTTATTCTTACAAGACCTTGAAAAGCTTAGAGAGTTTACAGAAACATATAAAAAACATAAGCTATTGAGCATATAGTAACCCTTTAGGCTTACTTTAAAGACATACAGAGTGGTAACATTACGGAAAAAAAAATTAAATACCTTGACCAATTAGATAATGAAGACCTTCGAGATGTCCAGTTAAGATATATTAAGAGCATAAAAAATAATGTTCAGTTTATTACTTGGCTAATAATAATTAGTATTTCAGTATTTATTTTGAGTGGCATATTGCCAAGACTTTAAAATTCTTTTTTGCGCTTCTTTTTGCGTTAATAATAGGTGGTCTTGTGGTGTTAATTTGTCTAATTTTCCTTCGTTATTTCTAAAATTAGTTCTGCGGTTTTAAGTGAATATCTTTCTCACTATTTTGGTTTTCAATGAAATCTCAAGGGTGAAGTAATTACAATACCTATTGCTTGTTTTACGTCAATAATCTATTTATACTCATTTTGTGATGCTAGTAACGTATACCAAGAAGTTGGTATTGTTTGGTTTATATCGTTTCTGTTAATTGCAATAAAAAATGAATAATAACTATCACGAGTTTTCTGATTTCTTTTTTGCGCTTCTTTTTGCGTTAATAATAGGTGGTCTTGTGGTGTTAATTTGTCTAATTTTCCTTCATTATTTGTAAAATCGGTTATGCGGTTTTAAGTGAATATCTTTCTCACTATTTTGGTTTTCAATGAAATCTCAAGGGTGAAGTAATTACAATACCTATTGCTTGTTTTACGTCAATAATCTATTTATAATCATATTGTGATGTTGGTAAAAATTACGTACTTCTACGTATTCCATATATAGCTCAAACAATTTATATTTGTAGTTCATTGAGCAGTTTTTAGTTAGAACTATTTGTGATTAGGTGTCTATTATTTAGACACCTTTTTTTGTTTAAGTGGTTATGATTTAGGGGTATTTATACTTTTTTACTATACGCTACCTAAAGCGTTTTAATACGTTCTAATGGATTTTTGTCCTTGTGAAGTGCTAGGTACTTATGAAGGTGTCAATATTTACGCTTTTTGTGCAGATTCTGAAAATGTAGCATCTAATCTAAACGCATTTTAAAGCGTTCTAATGAATTATAAATGTTTCTAATGGCTGTTTTTTGGCTATTTCTCAAATGGTGTTTTTTATCTTTTTATAAATTCTTACTTTTCCCAATGATAGCAAGACTTTACATGTTATAGATTTCAATTATCATACATAATAAATAATATAGTACAAATAACAATTTAGCTATAATACACATTATTATTTCCTTCAATATCACAGTACTTTTATAAAAATATACTGCTAATTACAAATTGTTTTAACTTTTAGTATTGGTGTGTAATATTTATATATATGAAGTTAGTAATAACAATTTCCCCAAAGGTTCTTTTGGTAGTATTAGAAGTAATTATAGTTATAACTATGTTACTAGGTTAATACACCATTGAATAACAAACACGCCCCATATTAGATATGGGGCTTTGTTTACTTATTAGCTTCCTCGTGTCTGGGTTTGCCATGTCAATAATTTCATTTCTTGCCTTTATCACTCAATATATATTACTTATTCATTTACAAGTACTTAGCATATTAATTGTGAAAGCTCCTCAACATACTTATATATCAAATTTTTAAGCACTTACATATGTTTTCGTAATTGGTTTTACTATCTATATTTTTAATATTCTGCAAGTGATTTAGTTGTTTAAATTTTGTAATTATTAACAAATATTAATGAAAGTATAGTATAATTCTTGTACCTTGTACTATATCTTTTTTAAGGTTATTCATTAGGGTATAACCATAAAGATTGTACTAAAGAGAGAGGTTACTTGTGAGACAGTGTGCCTCTCTTTCTTTTTATATTCTGCCAGTGTCTACTTTTCATTAAACATTGAACAAAATACTAATAATATTATATAATATATTGATATATAGTAAGTTACGTAGATTAGTGAGATTGAACAGTTCGTTGAACACTCATTAAACAGATTAAACACTTTATTAATTGGAATAATAAGCGGAAAGCCTTGTGTTACTTGGTTAAACTCTATTCAATCAAATGCATTAGTAATATTGGAATAATAGGTAAAACGGAATTAGTCGTACAAATATGGTACAATCAAAAAAGCTAACTACCTTTAAATAAGATAATTAGCTTTATATTTGTACTCAAGGTGGGAATCGAACCCACACAACCGAAGTTACTGGATTTTGAATCCAGCGCGTCTACCAATTCCGCCACTTGAGCTTGTAATAGATAGCAAAAATATAGTTTTTTTCGATATTACGCATAAAAATACTAGCCAATATACTTTTTAGGTTAAAATAAATGTATAAATTTGCACCTCGTTAAAAATCACGAAGTGTTTGCGCACTCAAAAACAACAAGTTAACTATGCCAATTGTTATAACGGAAGCCAAAATTTTTGCATGTACACAAAGTAAAGCTTTAGGTGAAAAAATAGCCAAAGCATATGGTGCAGATTTAGGGAATGTAATTACTTCAACATATAGTGATGGTGAATTTCAACCTTCTTATGAAGAATCTATAAGAGGGACCCGAATTTTCATTATTGGTTCTACCAATCCTGGTGCAGAAAATTTAATGGAAATGTTGTTAATGATTGATGCCGCAAAACGTGCTTCGGCTAGACATGTTACGGCTGTTATACCATATTTTGGATGGGCAAGACAAGATAGAAAAGATAAACCGCGTGTGCCAATAGCGGCAAAATTAGTAGCAAAAATGTTAGAGACTGCTGGTGCTACCCGTATTATAACGATGGATTTGCACGCAGACCAAATACAAGGATTTTTTGAAAGACCTGTAGATCATTTATATGCATCAACAATCTTTTTGCCGTATTTAAGAAGCTTAAATTTGGATAATTTAACCATTGCTTCTCCAGATATGGGAGGTTCTAAAAGGGCTTATGCATACTCTAAAGCATTAAAAAGCGATGTTGTAATTTGTTACAAGCAACGTGCTAAAGCCAATGTGATTACTCACATGGAACTTATTGGTAATGTGGAAGGGAAAAATGTTGTTTTAGTAGATGACATGGTTGATACTGCAGGAACATTAACAAAAGCAGCAGATTTAATGATGGAACGTGGAGCACTTAGCGTAAGAGCTATTTGTACGCATCCTATATTATCTGGTAACGCTTATGATAACATAAACAATTCAAAATTAGAAGAACTAATAGTTACCGACACGATACCCGTTAAACCTTTAAGTGATAAAATTAAAGTTTTAAGTTGTGCTGATTTATTTGCACAGGTTATGGATAAAGTACATAACAATCAATCTATTAGTTCAAAATTTGTGATGTAAATCACTCAAAATAGAATATTAATTAAATTATTTATATAAACGATTATGAAATCAATTACAATCAACGGATCTCAAAGAGAAAGCGTAGGCAAAAAAGCAACAAAAGCCTTACGTAATGCTGGTCAGGTTCCTTGCGTATTATACGGAGGAGACAAGCCAGTGCATTTTTCAGCACCAGAATTAGCTTTCTCTAAACTTGTATACACGCCTAATGCGCATACAGTTGTGATTAACTTAGATAATGGTGAAGTTTTAAATGCGGTACTTCAAGATATCCAATTTCATCCAGTAACAGATAGAATTTTACACGTAGATTTTTATCAATTATTTGAAGATAAAGAAATTGCGTTAAACATTCCTGTTAACCTTGTTGGTAACTCTAAAGGTGTTAAAAACGGTGGTGTTTTAAGAAGAAATAATAGAAAACTTCGTATTAAAGCACTTCCAGCTAACTTACCAGATTTTATAGAGATAGATATTACACCTCTAAAAATTGGCGATAAAGTTGCAGTAGGTGATTTGCCTACTGGAGATTATACTTTTTTACAGACGGATACTACTGTAGTATGTCGAGTAAGTACATCTAGAGTAGCTGTAGAGGATGAAGAAGAGGAAGAAGAAGAAGGAGCAGAAGCAGCAGAAGCAGCAGAAGGAGCGGAAGCACCTGCAACTCAAGAATAGAAATTATTCCAATTAAATTATAAAAAGCATCCTGTTTTATTCAGGATGCTTTTTTATTTTCAAAAAATCAGGTAGTTAATATTTTGGGTGCCTGCCTGCCGGGAGGTAGGTTGCCACGCTTAGGCGCGGTCGGGCCATCCATTACAAGTCCTCGATCTTGCCTCTCTGTGGGCTTTTTATTACTATCCCTAACGCAGGCTGTTAGGTATATAAAAGTATCTATCAATGTTTTGGCATGTTTAATGTATTTTAGCTTTAAAATAAAAATATCATGTGGCAGTTTTTGTCAAACTTATTTAAAAAGAAAAACCATATAGAAGAACAAGATTCCATGAAGAAATTTTTAATAGTTGGTCTAGGAAATATTGGCGAGAAATATGCTAGTACACGTCATAATATTGGCTTTAAAGTTTTAGATTATTTTGCGAAACAAGAAGATTTAACCTTTGAGACTCAAAAGCTCGGAGATGTGACTACTTATAAATTAAAAGGGAGAACATTTATCTTATTAAAACCAAATACCTATATGAACTTAAGCGGAAAAGCTGTTCTATATTGGTTGACTAAAGAAAAAATTCCTTTAGAAAATTTATTGGTTATTACAGACGACTTAAATTTACCCTTCGGGAATATCCGCGTAAAAACCAAAGGAAGTGATGGTGGCCACAATGGTTTAAAGGATATTCAAGAGAAGTTGAATACCACAAAATATAATAGATATAGATTTGGTATAAGCGATACTTTTAGCAAAGGCAGGCAAGTCGATTATGTTTTAGGAGAATGGACAACAGAGGAATTAGATCAACTCAAAGAGCGTCTAGATAAATCAATAGCTCTTATAAAATCTTTTGGATTAGCAGGTATAAATAATACTATGAATACTTTTAATGCTAAATAAAAGTTTTATTTAATTATTGGATTATAATCTTTTTTGTGGCTTTTTGAATGCCGTTATGTATATTCAAAATATACATGCCAGATTGAATATTATTTAAATTAATGTCTTCCTCAAAATTGCCATCAATAGTATTATAAGTCTTTTCATGAATTAAGCGTCCTCTAATATCAAAGAGTTCTATGGTAATTCTATCTGAATCTGATGATAATTGAATTTTAAATTGACCTCTACTAGGATTTGGAAAAAGTAAAAATTCTGGAAATTCAACAAATTCGAATTCTTCTTCATTTTCATTTTTCAAGGTTGTTTCTGTTGTTTCACAAATTTCAATAAACCAAGAATTCAAAGTTCCTAAATCGCCACTTTCAAAATCACCTAAAAGAATGGTCCAATCACCTGAAGAATTCTCACCATTAAAGCTATCAAGTAAATCTCTTAAAGACTTAGAAGCGATATTCGCTCCAGAATTAGAACAGTTGTATGTTATAGCGTCATCATTAAAAACACCAATAATATTATCTTCTTCATCGCAGTCTTTAGAAGATTTTAATAAAATTTCTGTGCTATTAGGACTCAATATACCTATCTCTAAATCACCTATGTATTGGTGTGTAATATTAACACCAATATTAATATCAGAAATAGTAGAATTATTGGGAATATTTATAATATGACTTTGCGTATAGCTATCACCATTATCTGAAATATCAATTCCTAAACTTAAAGCAGAACTGTATTGCGTACAGGTTTTACTTACATCATAATCAATTGCAAAATCTTCAGTATTAATAGCAAAGAAATTGTTGTTTGTGGGCTCAATCATTATTCTGCAATGCGGGGCGGGTGTTTTTGGTACTGTTAGTGTATAACTTCCATTATTAGGGATGTCATTTACAATAGTATTGTAGGTTTCTCCACCATCTAATGAAAGTAATATATTTACATTTGAAGCCCCAGGTAAAATATTGGTATTATTAACATTCCACGTTATGGTTTCGTTTGTATCTCTTGTCCATAAAATACCTGATGTGTTTTGTGACGTAACTTCAAGTGGACCATAAGCGTCATTAAAAGTAAGAACTATGTCATCATGGTTATTATTTGCACCACCAGCTTTATTATCTCTAACCGTCAATCTAAAATTTGCAGTTCTGTTTACATTAGGTATTTTTTCCCATTGGGTAGCATTTATTCCAAATTTTAAATCTGATAAATTCGGAAAATATCTAATATTATTTGTTGTTGGTAAGTATGACCTAAATAAAACCGAATTAGAATCTGTTGAGCTGGCATCTGGATATGTTGTTGCCGCATTATTCTCATCTATTTGTTCCCAGCAATATGTGAGAATATCTCCGTCAATATCACCGCCAGTTCCAACTAATTTAAAAGGAGTTCCAATGGGTAAGGTTAAATTACTTCCAGCATTTACCGTTGGCGTTGTATTTCCAGTGTTAGTTGTTGAAGCACAAGAGATACTTTTAGAATAAGTTGTTATTTGCTCAATTGAAATTGCATGAAAGTAAGGATCACTGTTAGCTTGAACATTAGTTGAACCTGTAATTCCTGCATATCCCATAATTGTAGAACCACTGCCAGGTTCCATTTGTACATTCTCACCTTCATTCCCATTATGAGTCCAAGTATGGTTAGCTCCAAATTGATGACCTATTTCATGGGCCACCAAATCGATATCAAAATTAAAGCCATCTGGTGTATTATCAGAAGTATAGCCACTACCTTTTAACCCATTAACACAAACACACCCAATACAACCTGCATTTCCATCAACAGACCCAACAGCAGATAGTAAGTGTCCTATATCATAATTGGCTTCTAATATTTCAGTATCGAGAGTTGCTTGTAACTCATTATTATAGTTATTAGATGTATCACCATAAGGATCTGTCCCAGCATCCAAATATATCACCGCATCATTGGTTGAAACTAATTGTAACGATACATTAAAATCATTTTCAAAAACGGCATTTATATTCGTTAAAGTCTTTGCAATTGCTGCATTTACAAGAGCGAATGTACCTCCATGGTAAGCAGCATATTCTCCAGTAACAGATATAGCTATTTTGTAAGTTCTTTTTATACTATCATCAGCATCTTTTATATTTAAACTAGATTTGAAAGTCTTTTCTAAAGAGTTATTTTCTGTCAAACAGTTAAAGGCCTCATTTTTATCTAGATTTGATTTCTTTAAAACGGTTATTTGGTTTTTGTTTTTGGAATTTGGTTCGAAAAGGATGGTTTCTTTATTGCCTAAAATAATCCCTGATAAGCCTTTGTAAGGGGATAAACTAAAACGCAAATATGTATGAGGAGAATCTATACCATAACCAGTATAAGACTTTATTTCTGGGTATTTTTCTTGTAAATCAGGAGACATTACTGAAGCTTCCTCAATACCATATCTTTCGAATTCGCCATTAGTATTCGGGAAGCTTATTATTATGTCAGAAGTTTTTGTAGAATTAGTTTTTGTAGATTTACGAGATAAAATCTTATGTAATTTGGTGTAATTAAAATCAAACAACAGCCCTTTGTCATTGCTTCTTTTGGTAATACTAGATTCTAGATTAATACTTTTACTTACTTCAATAAAAAGGTTTTTTTGTCCAAAAGCCGAAAATGCTATTAAAAATATGGTGGTTGATAAAACATAATGTAGTTTTGTTCTCATAAAATTATATTTGGGACAATTTTATTAATCTGGATTAGCAAAGCTAGTTTTTTTTAATTAAACCAGCAATTTTTTGCTTTTATGAGTAAGGTTAAAAATATCGAAATTTATAATTCTACCGAGCCTACAGTTGTAACTATTGGTACGTTCGATGGTGTGCATATTGGACATCAAAAAATCATTAAACACTTAATTAATACTGGTAAATCAAAAGGATTAAAGTCTGTGATATTAACGTTTTTTCCACATCCCAGAATGGTGCTTCAAAAGGATTCAAACATTAAATTAATAAACACTATTGACGAGCGCAGAAACATTTTAGATGATCTAGGATTAGATTACTTAGTTGTAAAAAAGTTTACACATGAGTTTTCAAGACTTTCAGCTGAAAATTTTGTTAAAGGGATTTTAGTAGAAGAACTAAACGCAAAAAAGGTAATTATTGGTTATGACCATAGATTTGGCAGAAATAGAAATGCTGATATTAACGATTTAAAAACCTTTGGAGAGACTTTTGGCTTTGAAGTAGAAGAAATTTCAGCCCAAGATATTAATGATGTTGCAGTAAGCTCAACAAAAATTAGATTGGCTCTAATGGATGGAGAAATACATAAGGCCAATGCTTATTTAGGGTATAATTTTATGTTAACTGGAAAAGTAACGAAAGGCAAAAGTTTAGGAAAAGAATTAGGATTTCCAACAGCTAATATTGAAATTGAAGAAGATTATAAAATTATTCCTAAGCAAGGGTCTTACATTGTGAATTCTATGATTAAGGATACGCTTGTTTATGGTATGATGAATATAGGAGTGAATCCCACAGTTAATGGGAGTAAGCAAACTATTGAGGTGCACTTTTTTGATTTTGATGACGATATTTATGAAGACACAATAAAAATAGATTTACTACATAGAATTCGTGATGAAGAAAAATTTGAATCCCTTGAAGCTCTTAAACTTCAACTTGCAAAAGATAAAGAAACAGCAATAGAATATATTTCAAACCAAAATGCTGAATAATTGGCTCTTTAAACATATTGATAATTCAGCATTAATCGTTTTTAGAATTATTTTCGGACTCCTTTGTTTCTTAGAATCTGTAGGCGCTATTTTTACAGGTTGGGTAAAACGCACCTTAGTTGATCCCGATTTTACATTTAATTTTATAGGTTTTGAATTTTTACAGCCATTACCAGGAAACGGCATGTATTATTACTACGTTATAATGGGTGTTTTTGGTTTACTCATTATGGTAGGTTATAAATACCGATTTAGCATGATTGCATTTACAATCATGTGGTCAGCAACCTATTTAATGCAAAAATCATCATACAACAATCATTATTATTTATTGATGCTTTTAAGTGGGATAATGGTGTTTCTTCCAGCGCATAAATACGCTTCAGTTGATGTTAAATTAAACCCGGAAATTAAGAGTTATTCCATGCCGCAATGGTGTCGTTGGGTTATTATTCTTCAGTTGTTTATTGTTTACACCTATGCTTCTTTAGCCAAATTTTATCCTGATTGGTTAGACACTTCGGTTATAGAACTAATGATGAAAGGGAAAAAGGATTATATTCTTGTTGGTGACTTTCTTCAGCAAAAATGGCTGCATTTTGCCTTGGCCTATGGTGGTATTTTGTTTGACGGTTTAATTGTACCCTTGTTACTATTTAAACCCACAAGAAAATATGCGTTTATTGGCTCTATTTTCTTCCATTTGTTCAATTCGTTTATATTCCAAATTGGCATATTTCCATATTTAGCTTTAGCATTTTCTTTATTCTTTTTCTCTGCTGAAAAAATTCAAAAGCTATTTTTAAAAAAGAAACTCTATTATACATCAGAAGAGATTTCTATTCCGAAGTTAAAAGCACCTTTAATTATAGGTTTTTCAATTTATTTTATCATTCAAATAGGCTTACCATTAAGGCACCATTTTATTGAAGATAATGTATTAAGGACCGAAGAAGGACATAGATTATCATGGCGTATGATGCTTCGCATAAAAAGTGGGCAAACCTCATTTTGGGTTGAAAATAAAGACTCAGGGAAGCGCACTCATATTGACTTAAATAAATATTTAAGCACGAAGCAAAAAAGATCTGCAAGCACAAAACCAGATGTTATGTGGCAATTTGCACAACGTTTAAAACAAGATTTTAAAAATAATGGACAAGATGTTGCGGTGTATATAAATTGTAAAGTTAGTGTTAACGGAAAGCCATATAAAACCTTAATTAATCCAGACATTGATATTGCTAATGTAGATTGGAATGTTTTTAATCACAGCAATTGGATTTTACCTTTAAAAGAAGAGTGATTATCTATTCATTTCATTAAATTTGTTGCTTAAATTTTAATGTCATGTTACAAGTTCCTTTTATTAGAGAAAACAAAGAATTAGTTATTGAGCGTTTAGCAAAACGAAATATTGATGCTACGCAAATGATTAATGATGTTATTACCTTTGATGAAGATAGAAGACGTCTTCAAACAGAGTTAGATAATACTTTGGCTGAATCTAATACCTTATCAAAGGAAATAGGAAACTTATACAAATCTGGTGAAGCTCAAAAGGCTAATCTATTAAAAGAAAAAACCAGTCAATTAAAAGACGCTTCAAAAGAACTTTCTGAAGATTTAAATAATAAAGTGGAAGCTTTAAAGGAATTACTTTATAAAATACCAAATGTACCTCATGATGTTGTGCCTCGTGGAAACTCTGAGTTAGATAATGAAGAAATTTTTAAAGCAGGAGTTATTCCCAAACTACACAATGGCGCTTTACCACATTGGGAGCTGGCTAAGAAGTACGACATCATAGATTTTGAACTAGGTAACAAAATTACTGGTGCTGGATTTCCAGTTTATAAAGGAAAGGGTGCTAGGTTACAACGTGCATTAATTGCTTATTTTTTAGACAAAAATACAGCGGCTGGTTATACGGAATATCAACTACCACTTATGGTTAATGAAGCTTCTGCTTTTGGTACCGGGCAATTACCTGATAAAGAGGGGCAGATGTATCATGTTACAGAAGATAATTTATACTTAATACCAACTGCTGAAGTACCTGGAACCAATATTTTTAGAGATGTGGTTTTAAATGAAAATGAATTACCAGTAGGTATAACAGGGTATACGCCATGTTTTCGTCGTGAAGCAGGAAGTTATGGTGCACACGTTAGAGGATTAAATAGACTACATCAATTTGATAAGGTTGAAATTATTCGTGTTGAACATCCTACTAAATCTTATAAAGCGTTAGATGGTATGATTGACCATGTAAAAGACATTTTAAAAGAATTAAAATTACCATATAGAATTCTGCGTTTATGCGGAGGAGATACCTCTTTTGCGGCATCTTTAACTTATGATTTTGAAGTGTTTTCTACAGCTCAAGATAGATGGTTGGAAATTTCTTCTGTTTCAAATTTTGAAACGTTTCAGGCGAATCGTTTAAAACTTCGATTTAAAAATAGTGATGGTAAAAATGAACTAGCCCATACACTTAATGGAAGCTCTTTAGCATTACCTAGAGTCTTAGCTGGAATTCTGGAAAATTACCAAACGGAAGACGGAATTCTTGTTCCTGAAGTACTTCAACCTTATACCGGTTTTAAAATTATTAATTAAAGGAAAAAGCTTACAAAAATTAAAATTTATATTCATTTTTATCGATGAAATACACATTAAGCATGCTGTTTAACGAATTTTCTTTTGTTTATTTGATTTTTTAAGATTTATTACTGTATTTAGCTTAACCAAATCTACCCAACCTACTAATTATGAAGAATGTTAAGCGCGTTGTCCTTTTAATTGCTTTGATTTTTTTCGCAACTAAAGTTTTATCTTCAGATTTCGAATTGTTTCAATCCGAAGGTAATACCACAACTATTGCGAGTAAATAGGAATTTTTAAAATAAAATTCTTGATGTAATTCAATAATATTTTTTGAAAATAGTCATTCTTATGAATAATAAGAATTAAAGACTGTCCCCAATCGAGTATTTAATTAACAAGTAGTTAATAGAAAATTATTTTTGGTTGGTAAGTGCCCGATTTTTTGTCGGGCACTTTTTTTATAAAAACTTTTACATTATCAACACCTTACATTTGCTATATTTACGGTATGCGATATATATTATTTTTTTGCTTAGTACTATCTAGTATTTTGTATTCACAAAATGCTATGCTCGCCAAAGACTATTTCCAAAAAGGCGAATTTGAAAAGGCATTAATTGAGTATAAAAATTTGTATGCTAAATCGTCTTCAAATATTAATTACATCAATCAAATTATAAGTACGCATCAGCAATTAGAGCAATATGATGATGCTGAAAAATTCATATTGAAATTGATGGAACGTATTACATATCCCGCTTTTATTGTTGAGTTAGGATATAATTATCAGCTTAAAAATGATTTACTAAAGGCAAATGAAAATTATCAGAAAGCCATAGCTACAATTGATGAAAAAGCAAGTAATGTATTTGCTATAGCGAGAAGTTTTCAAAACCATTCTCTTTTAGATGAAGCAGTAGTTTCTTATGAAAAGGCTGCGGTGTTAAACCCAGAATTTAATTTTAATGTACAACTTGCACAAATTTATGGAGAGCAAGGGAATATTGAAAAAATGTTTAATAGTTATATCAATTTTGCAGAATCAAATCCTATAGTTTTAAGAGATGTAAAGCGTGCTATTAATGATTTTATTACTGAGGACAGCACTAATGAAAACAATGTTTTGTTTCGCAAGCTTCTTCTGAAAAAATTACAGCAAGAACCCAATATTCTTTGGAATGAGTTATTAAGTTGGTTGTTTATTCAACAAAAAAATTTTAAAAAGGCATTTACTCAAGAAAAAGCGATTTATAAAAGACAACCAGAAAGTTTAAGCCGAATTGAAGAGATTGCACTAATGGCTTCAAACGACAATAAAAATGAAATTGCTCGAGATGTTTTCAATTACATTATAGACACAGCACAGGATGCTGAAACAAAACTTGATGCACATCAAAATTTACTTCAAATAGATATTAAAGAAAGTTCAAAATCTAATTACGGAGTTATTAAGAGTAAATATTTAGAGTTATTTAAAACATTTGGAGATCAATCTGAAACTTTAGAATTACAAGTTTCTTATGGGCACTTTTTAGCCTTTTATTTAAATGAAACAGGAAAAGCTACAAGATTTTTGGAAAACAGTTTAAAACAACCCTTGACATCCATAGAAAAGGCGCACGTTAAATTAGAGTTGGGTGATATTTTAGTCTTGCAAGAACAATTTAATAAGGCCCTAATTTATTACACTCAAATTCAGCGTAACTTAAAAAATAGCACTATTTCTCAAGAGGCACGTTTTAAAGTTGCTAAAGCGAGTTATTACAAAGGCGATTTTAAATGGGCAGAATCTCAACTTAAAATTTTAAAAGCCTCGACATCTCAGCTTATAGCAAATGATGCACTTGATTTAAAACTCCTGATTTCTGATAATAAGTATGAAGATTCACTTCAAATTGCATTAAAACGTTATGCAAAAGCAGACTTATTAGCTTTTCAAAATAGGAATGAAGAAGCCATTGATTTGCTCGACAAAATCCTTGAAGAACATAAGACAGAACCTATAATTGCTCAAGCTTTATACAAACAGGCTCAAATATTTGAATTAAAATCTCAGTTTGAAAAAGCTAAGGCAAATTACCAAGCAATTATAGATAACTACAGAGATGGTATATTAATTGATGATGCCTATTTTCATTTAGCAGAAATATATGAGAGTCAGTTAAATCTTCCTGAAAAAGCAAAGGCCTTATATGAACAAATTATTTTTAATCATGCCGATAGTATTTATTTTGTCGATGCTAGAAAGCGCTATAGATTATTAAGAGGAGATGCTATAAATTAATATGATAGTCGCGGAAACTAATAGATTACTAATTTCTAAATTCACGTTAAAAGATGCTCCTTTCTTTTTAGAATTGGTTAATTCACCCAATTGGATAAAATATATTGGTGATAGACATACCAAAACGATTAAAGCAGCTGAAGAAAGAATAAAAACGGGACATTTAAAAAGCTATAAAACTCATGGTTTTGGGTTCTATAAATTATTACTTAAAGCAGAAAACAATAAACCTATTGGTACTTGCGGACTCATAAAACGAGATACTTTAGAATATGTAGATGTTGGTTTTGCAATGCTTCCAAACTATGAAAGTTTAGGACTTGCTCATGAAGCATCAATTAAAATTATTAAACTTGCAAAAAACGTATTTAAATTAGATAAAATAATAGCGATAACAACTTCAGATAATGATAGTTCTATTAAGTTATTAAAAAAACTGGGATTAACATATGAAAAAAAAGTAACTCCCTTTGAAGACGAAGAAGATCTCTTATTATTTGCAAAAACCTTATAAATAAAAATGATAATATACAGCGTAACAGCAAACATTGAAGAATCCATTCATGACGAATGGCTTACTTGGATAAAAGAGCACATACCGAAAGTTTTAGGTACAGGAAAATTTGAAAAGGCAACGTTGTCGAGAGTTTTAGTGGAAGAAGATATGGGAGGTGTCACCTATTCCGTTCAGTACCGCTCATATTCGCGAGAAGCTTTAGACGCTTATTATAGAGAAGATGCTGAAAAATTAAGAAATGAAGGCATGAAAAAATTTGCAGATAAAATGCTGGCTTTTAGAACGGAACTTGAGATTTTAGATGAGTACAACGTGAATTTTAAATAGCTTAGTTTTGTCTAATAATCCAAATCCGTGAATTAGTGGCATATAAACCCAACCAACATCAGGTAAAAGCAAAAAAATATTTAGGTCAGCATTTTTTAAATGACGAGTCTGTAGCAGAAAAAATAGCAGACACACTCATTTTAAAAGACTACAAAAATGTTTTAGAAATTGGTCCAGGTATGGGTGTGCTTACCAAATATTTGCTAAAAAAAGATAAAACAACTTATGTTATAGAAATTGATCCGGAGTCAGTTGAATATCTTCAAGCAAATTACCTTAATCTCGCACCAAGAATTATAGAAAAAGACTTTTTAAAATACGATTTAAACGAAGTTTTCAATCAAGAACCGTTTGCCATCATTGGGAACTTTCCTTATAATATTTCAACCCAAATCGTTTTTAAGACCTTAGAAATGAGGGATCAAATTCCTGAATTCTCAGGGATGTTTCAAAAAGAAGTAGCACAACGTATCTGCTCAAAAGAAGGTAGTAAAGTATATGGGATTCTTTCAGTATTAACACAAGCGTTTTATGACGCCGAATATTTATTTACAGTACCACCACATGTGTTTAACCCGCCACCAAAAGTCGAGTCAGGTGTTTTAAGACTTACAAAAAAGGCAGATTATTCTTTACCATGTGATGAAAAATTCTTTTTTAAAGTCGTTAAAGCGGCTTTTCAACAGCGCCGAAAAACACTTCGTAACAGTTTAAAAACATTTGATTTATCTGATAATTTAAAAGCAAATAGTATATTTGACAAACGTCCAGAACAATTAAGTGTTCAAGCTTTTATTGAGCTCACACAATTATTAGAAGAAGACGTTTAGAACCTTTTAATTTTTTCCGTTTGTCAGAAGAAAACGAAAACATACAATTTCAATTAACCGATGAACTCATTGAGCGGGTTGAGCTATTTATCGAGGAAGAAAACGATAAAGAACTTCACAAACTATTAGATGAGTTTCATTACGCTGATATTGCTGAAATTTTAGATGAATTAAATCTAGAACAAGCAGTGTATGTTATAAAGCTTCTTGACTCTGAAAGAACTTCAGACATCCTAATGGAGTTGGATGAAGACAATCGAGAAAAAGTTTTAAAAAATCTTTCTGCCAAAGAAATTGCCGAAGAAGTTGAAGAATTAGATACCGATGATGCGGCAGATATTATTGCAGAATTGCCAGAAGATCGTCAACAGGCGGTAATTGCTCAGATCGAAGACGAAGAACACAAAGCAGAAATTACCGAACTTTTAGCCTACGATGAAGATACAGCAGGTGGACTCATGGCCAAAGAGCTTGTAAAAGTTTATGAAACATGGACGGTTGCTGGCTGTATGAGAAGGATTAGGGGGCAAGCCGAAGAAGTAACACGCGTGCATTCTATTTATGTAGTAAATAAGGAAGAAAAGCTTATTGGTCGCCTGTCTTTGAAAGATTTAATTGTAGCTAAAAGCGAGCAAAAAATATCAGACTTAGTTAAGGTTAATGTAGACTATGTTAATGTTCATGATGATGTAGAAGAAGTGGCCAAAGTAATGGCAAAGTATGATTTAGAAGCTATTCCTGTAGTTGATAGAAATCAAATACTTTTAGGTAGAATTACCATTGATGATATTGTAGACGTATTAAGAGAAGAAGCCGATAAAGATTACCAAATGGCGGCCGGTATTACCGGAGATGTTGAGGCAGATGATAGTATTCTTGAGCTTACAAGAGCGCGTTTACCATGGCTGTTTTTAGGCTTAGTAGGTGGCATAGGTGCTTTTTTAATCATGGAAGGCTTCGAAGGACTTTTTACAGGAAAAGCGGTAATATTATTCTTTTTTACGCCCCTAATTGCAGCAATGGCTGGAAATGTAGGCGTACAGTCTAGCGCCATTATCGTGCAAGGTTTGGCCAATGATGATGTTCGTGGCAGTGTTAATAGCCGATTAATAAAAGAGATGTTGCTCGCAGCCCTTAACGGTATCATATTGGCTATATTTCTCTTTTTATTTATATGGGCTTTCAAAGGCGAGTTAAACACCGCTTTGGCTATTTCAGTATCTCTTGTTGCCGTTATTATTGTAGCGGGACTCGTCGGAACTTTTGTGCCATTGTTTTTAAATAAACGCGGTATCGATCCAGCAATTGCCACAGGTCCTTTTATTACTACAAGCAATGATATTTTAGGTATTCTACTATATTTTTGGATAGCAAAAATGATTCTCGGAATTTAATATTTGGCCGCCTGTCTTACTGTAGGTATTTTAATACAAGGGTCAGGCTTTACACTATATCTTTTAATGACGTCATTGCGAGGAGTGAACGACGTCGCAATCTGTTAAATTAAAGTTCTAACACAAACCTTCTTTTTCCAAACTTTAAAAAGGATGCCGCTACAATCCCTAACGCAAAACTTCGTAATTTTACATCATGAAAAGTATTAACATAAAGGAGAAGTTCTCTAAATTCGATAAAAATTGGCATCCACATCAAATTGCCGTGGTAGACAATATGCAGGTTATTTTGGCGAAACTTAAAGGCGAATTTGTTTGGCACATTCATGATGATGAGGATGAATTGTTTCAAGTTATTAAAGGCACATTATATATGCAATTCAGAGACCGAACAGAAGTGGTAAACGAAGGCGAAATTATTGTAGTTCCAAAAGGTGTAGAGCATAACCCATTCACAAAAAACGATGAAGAAGTCCATGTATTATTATTCGAAAAACTTGATACTGCACATACTGGAAAAGTAAAACACGAAAAGACACAAACCCATTTCCCGAAAATTTAAATGAAAGTATTACATCTAGACACTAACCACGAATTATTAATCAATCAATTAAACGATTTAGGTTTGACGAATCATGAAGATTATAAATCTTCAAAAAAAGTCGTTGAAGCAAAAATCCATGAGTATGATGGCATTGTTTTAAGAAGCCGTTTTACCATAGATAAACAATTTTTAGATGCTGCAAAAAACCTAAAATTTATTGGTCGTGTTGGTGCAGGATTAGAAAATATAGATGGCGTCTATGCCGAGCAAAAAGGCGTGTATTTAATATCCGCACCAGAAGGCAATAGAAATGCAGTTGGTGAGCATACGCTAGGTATGATATTGTCACTTTTCAATAATCTGAATAAAGGAGATCATGAGGTGCGACAAGGTAAATGGTTACGAGAAGATAATAGAGGGGTAGAACTTGATGGAAAGACAGTAGGTTTAATTGGCTACGGAAACATGGGGAAAGCTTTTGCGAAAAAGCTACGCGGGTTTGATGTTGAGGTTTTATGTTATGATATAAAAGATAATGTTGGAGATGAAAATGCAAAACAAGTATCACTTGCAATCTTTCAAGAAAAAGTAGATGTTGTGAGTTTACACACCCCACAAACTCCCCTAACTTTAAACATGATTAATACAGCGTTTATTAATCAAATTAAAAAACCATTTTGGCTTATTAATACCGCCAGAGGTAAAAGTGTAGCCACAGCAGATTTGGTTTCTGCATTAAAATCAGATAAAATTTTAGGAGCTGGGTTAGATGTTTTAGAATACGAAAAAGCATCTTTTGAAACACTTTTTTCTTCAGAATTGCCAGAAGCATTTCGATATTTAATAAATTCAGAAAAGGTATTATTATCGCCGCATGTTGCTGGCTGGACTATCAAAAGTAAAGAAAAATTGGCTCAAACTATAGTTGATAAAATTAAAACTAAATTTTATTAATTTTAAGGCATAAAGAAAACTATTTTAGTTTTTTCAGGATTAATATTGGCTTTGTTACTATTATTTCAAATTAGCACATATTCCATAAACGCTGGAAGTTTTAAAAAAGAATTTGATATCTTTACAAGTGCTATTGTTATTTAATTATTAGAATATACATCAACAAAAAAGTCTTCGTAAGCCTATAGATACTTCTCAAAAAAATCAATCAACAAAAAATCAAAGATTTAGAAATCACATCTCCCGAATATGAGGTGCTTCAAGCTATTTCAGAAAGTTTATCAAATAAAGAAATAGCAAATAAATTATTTCTTTCGGCAAGTACTATCAAAACACATGTATCTAATTTGTTAGTGAGGTTAAATGCAAAACGCAGAAAAAAAGCGTTACAAATAGCCAAAGATTTTCAATTTATTCAAGCCTTTTTATTGATTACTTGTAATTTGGTACTTTAGTATGACCATAATTTTTTATTACATTAATAGTTTTATAGCTTAATAATCAATTTCAATCGTATGAGAAAATCAGTTTTAAAATTCGGTCTTTTAAGTAGCTTAACCCTTGTTATTTTATTTGAAATACAATTTTCATTAGGAGATAGCCTGAGTTATTCCAATAGTGAGATTTTCGGATACATTAGTATTGTATTAGCTTTACTTTTTATTTATTTTGCTATTAAAAACTATAAGGAGTCTATAAATAACGGTTCAGTTTCTTTTGGTAAGGCCCTAGTAATTGGTGTTTTAGTTAGCTTACTTGCAGGGTTAACTTTTGGAATTATTAATTATATTTATGTAGAAGTTATTAACCCAGAGTTTATGACCGAGTACTATAATCATATGGTTGAAAAAGCAAAATCCTCATTGTCTGCTGCCGAATTTCAAATCAGGCTTCAAGATATGGAGGCGGAAAAAGCGTTATTCTCAAATTCAATAATTAGTTCATTAGTTATGACGGCAACTGTTCTAATTATAGGATTTATTATAGCTGTAATTTCAGGATTAATACTTCAACGTAAATAATTTAATTATGCAGTCAAAAGCAACATCACCAAAACAATATCTGGAAGAATTACCAGAAGACAGGAAAGAACCCGTTTCTAAATTAAGACAACAAATTTTAGACAACCTTCCAAAAGGGATTGAAGAAGTAATGAATTATGGAATGTTAGGTTATGTTGTACCACATTCAGTTTATTCAGATGGGTACCATTGTAACCCAAAAGATCCTTTGCCATTTATGAATTTAGCATCTCAAAAAAACTTTGTAGCTGTCTATAGTATGGTACTTTATTCTAGGAAAGATTTGATGGATTGGTTTACTTTAGAATATACTAAACGCTGTAAGTATAAACTAGATATGGGTAAAAGCTGTATCCGGTTTAAAAAAATGGAAGATATCCCTTTTGATTTAATAGGCGAATTAACTACAAAAGTAAGCACGGAAGAATGGATAGCTATTTACGAATCCGCATTCAAAAAATAATTAGTAAGTCTTAATGTAAAAGATATTAAGGCATCAAAACAATTTTACGAAACCCAGGGTTTTAATCAGTTCGCTGGCGATATTGAAAAAAACACCTTATTAAGAAAAACGGTAATGCTCTAGTAGGATTGTTTCAAGGGATGTTTGAAAAAAATATTTTAACCTTTAATCCAGGTTGGGATGAAAGCGCAAATAAAGAGGATCCTTTTAATGATGTTCGAACCATTCAAAAACATTTAAAAGATAATAAACTAAAGCTAGAAAGTGAAGCGGATGAAAACACTTCTGGTCCAGCAAGTATGGTCATGTACGATCCAGATGGGAATACCATACTTACAGATCAGCATGTGTAATTGAAAAACAATAAAATATGAAAAATAGAGTATCAGGAATAGGTGGGTTGTTTTTTAAAACAAAAGATCCAAAAGCATCAAAAGATTGGTATAAAAAACATTTAGGGTTTAATACTGATGATTACGGTTGTACCTTTTGGTGGAAAGATAAAGATGGTAAAGATTGCTCTATCCAATGGAGTCCTTTTCCTGAAGACACAAAATATTATGAGCCTTCAAAAAAGGACTTTATGTTTAATTATAGGGTTGAAAATTTACATGAATTACTTAAAGTATTAAAAGAAGATGGTGTTACTATTGTTGGCGAAGTTCAAGAATACGAGTACGGGAAATTTGGTTGGATTTTGGACAATGATGGGAATAAGATTGAGCTTTGGGAACCGGTAGATTCTGCTTTTTTGTAAATTAGCATTTCAAATATAGCTATTGACTTATTTAGAAATTCTTCAATCATATAATTTAACTGCATTACAATGGACTGCCATTGGTTTTGCAGTTTTTTTATTAGGTTTGGCCAAATCAGGAATAAAAGGAATTGGAATTATCATTGTGGTGATACTTGCTTTTGTTTTTGGTGAAAAGGCATCAACGGGTATTTTACTTCCTATGTTAATTTGTGCTGATATTTTTGCGGTTGTTTATTATAATAGGCATGCGCAATGGCATATTATAAAAAGGTTAATCCCTTGGATGATTGTAGGTGTTTTAGTTGGTGTTTGGGTTGGTAATGATATTTCTGAAACGGTTTTTAAAAGGTTAATGGCAATAATAATTATTGTTTCAGTGCTTATTATGTTTTATACCGAAAGCAGAAAATCTAATACAGTTCCAACAAATAAATTATTCGCTATAATTACAGGGTTTTTAGCGGGGTTCACCACTATGATTGGAAATCTAGCAGGACCGATTTCTAATATTTATTTTCTTGCAATGCGTTTTCCGAAGAATGAATTTATAGGCACAGCGGCTTGGTTGTTTTTTATCATAAATGTGTTTAAGTTGCCTTTTCATATTTTTATTTGGAAAACGGTTACTACCGAAACATTGGTTTTGAATTCGGTGCTGATACCTGCAGTTATTATGGGATTTTTCTTAGGAGCCTACATTGTTAAGTTAATTTCTAATGTAAATTACAGACGTTTCATTTTAATTGTAACAGCCATTGGAGGTGTTATTATGTTGATTAAATAATTTAATTAAAGTGATTTGTAACATAATGTTAAGTTAAAAGACAAATAGTTATAAGAGTTTATTTTTTACTAACTTTATAATCTAAACGAAATTATTTTACAAAATGTCTGACGAAAAAAATTTAAGCGACGATCTAAACGATATGTTGGGTGATGCTAAAGATGGCGCTAAAAAAGCTGCAGATAAGGCAAGCGGCAAAGCAAGTGAGTTAGCAGATGAAGCTAAAGAGACAGCTTCAGAGTTTGCTGAAAGTGCAAAAGAAACATTTGAACAAGCAACTAGTGAAAACAAGAAAATTTTAGCTGGAGTTTTAGCTATAATATTAGGGCCTTTAGGCGTACATAAGTTTATTTTAGGATACAACAAAGAAGGGATTATTTTATTAGTAATTACATTTATCCTTGGTTTTATAACTTGTGGATTGGGAGCTGGATTAACAGGTGTAATTGGTTTAATAGAAGGCATTGTCTATCTAACTAAATCTGATGAGGAATTTTATAACACATATCAAGTTGAAAAAAAACCTTGGTTTTAATATAAAATCTAAAAAAGTCAAAAAAATGTGTTTTGGTTTTTTTATTTAAAATTATCATCGTAATATTGCAATATATAAATAAATAAAATGGGTGTTACAAAAACACAAATATTTACGGATCAGCAAAATGATTTAGCACAGCTTTTTAAAGTACTAGGGCATCCTGCTCGTGTGGCTATTTTGCAGTATATAAGTAATCAAAATAGCTGTATATGTAATGATTTGGTTGAGGAAATTGGTTTAGCCCAAGCTACTATTTCTCAGCATTTAAAAGAATTGAAAAGTATTGGACTGCTTAAAGGAGAGGTAGAAGGTAAGAGTATGTGTTATTGTATTAATGTTGAACGTTGGACAGCAATTCAAAATCAATTAAATAGTTTTTTTAACACGACTAAAGCCAACTGTTGCTAGCTTATAATAGGCATTTAATTATATCACTCAAACGCAAAAAAATAATAGAAATGAAAACACAAGAATTTTTTAAACTACTTGAGGACAATAAAGATAAATCTTTGTTATTTGAATACGCCCCAAATGTTTTGGTTGGTGCGAATTACCATATTACAGAAGTGAAACACATTGCAGTAGATTCTGTAGATTGTGGTGCACAAACTGATTCTTGGAATGAAACCATTATTCAACTATGGGAAAGCCCACTTGAATTGGGTAAAACAGAATATCTAACGGTTTTTAAAGCATCGTCTATTCTTAAAAAAGTAGGCACAATGAAACCTTATGATTTAGATTCTGAAGTAAAATTTGAATATAGTAATTCTAACTTTCATACAGCGCAATTATTTGTCAATGATTTTGAAATAAAAGAAGGAAATCTAATTGTTAAATTAGCTATTGAAAAAACAGATTGTAAAGCCAAAGAACTTTGTGGTGTTCCTGAAACTATAGAAAAATCAACTTCGAATTTGGAATCGTCTTGCGCTCCTGGAGGTGGCTGTTGTTAATTATATAATAAATGATGAAAGATAAAATATTATTTGAACCTATATCCAATGTAATAAATTCATTAGATATGGCTGTAATTTCTGAGGAAAGAAAAGTTATACTTAAGCCTTTAATAGATTATTTAAAAGATAAGATTAGTGCTAACAAATCTATTCGCTTAAATTTTATTTGTACACATAATTCACGTCGTAGTCATTTGTCTCAAATTTGGGCACAAACTATGGCTGCTTATTATAATATCAATAACGTATCCTGTTATTCCGGGGGGACAGAAGCAACTGCAATGTTTCCAAAAGTTGGAGAAACTCTGAAAAATCAAGGCTTCCAGATTGCTAAATTATCAGAAGAGAATAACCCTGTTTACAGTGTTAAATTTTCCAAAAACGAACCGTCTATAATAGCTTTTTCAAAGCAATTTAGTGATGGTTTTAATCCAACTTCTGACTTTGTAGCAATTATGACTTGCTCTTCAGCAGATAAAGCTTGCCCTATGGTATTTGGTTGTGATAAGCGTATAGCCATAACCTATGAAGATCCAAAAAAGTCTGATGGCACAGTGCAACAAACAGAAACCTATTTAAAAAGAAGTTTGCAAATAGCAACAGAAATGAAGTTTGTGTTTTCCAATGTAAATTAGTTAATAATACATACAGATTAAAGCATAGAACCCCCATAATGTTTGATTTTCAATGGCATTCTATTTATCTGAATTATTATTCTGGCTAGAAAATTTACTTTCTAATTCCGCCTGAAACTCTTCCATTACCGGGCGCACGGTACTTTCGGGCAAGTCGGCAATTTTAATATACATCAACCCATCAACTGAGTTATTAAATAAAGGATCAACATTAAAAGCAACCAAACGGGCATTTTGTTTAATGTATTTTTTTAGTAGAACAGGCAATCGCAAGGCTCCTGGTTCAATTTCATCAATAAATTTATCAAATTTGTTTAAATCGGCTGCGGCTTCGTCAAAAACAAAATCTTTATCAGCGTCTTTTAACTTCACTTTAAACTCCTTTTTAGGGTATACATATTGTGCAATATAAGGGTCATAATAATGAGATTTCATAAACTCCACCATCAGTGATTTTGAGAAGTTTGAAAACTGATTGCTTATACTTACACCACCAATTAAATATTTATGTTCAGGAAAACGCAAGGTAGTATGCACAATACCTTTCCAAAGTAAAAATAAAGGCATGGGTTTTTGCTGGTATTCTTTTATGATAAAAGCACGACCCATTTCTATGGACTGACTCATCATTTTATACAATTCTGGTTCAAACCTAAATAAATTTTGAAGATAAAAGCCATCAATACCATAACGCTCAAAAATCTTTGAGCCAAGTCCCATTCTGTAGGCGCCTGCAAGTACTTTCTTGTCGTTATCCCACAAAAACATGTGATGGTAGTAATTATCAAATACATCTAAATCTATAGCTTCATTAGTGCCCTCGCCAACTTCTCTAAACGTAATTTCTCTTAAACGTCCAATTTCACGAAGCATGTTAGGCATTTTATCAGCTTGAGCCAAAAACACCTCATAATTTTTACTTTGTAAAAGTCTAGAATCGTTTTCCCTAAGCGCATCAACTTCTTTAATCATCAAGCTATTGTCAACGGGCGTTACAATATTTTTTGGGACTTTGGGTGTTTTTAAGGTAGACGAAATGTTATCTAAGATCTTAGATTTGTTTTCAAAAGTATTAGAAAGCATATAGGTTTTCCGTCTTAAAAACTCTGAAAAACCATCAAGAGATGTATGTTCTTTTTGATCATTTACAGAAATGGGTTTCCCTATTCTAACTTTAATAATTCTACGTTTTTGCGTAAGAACTTCTGAAGGTAATTTAGCAGTTCTAAAAGTGTCGCTTATCTTTGAAAGTTGATAAAACAGATTACTATTTTTAGCATGAAAATAAATGGGCACAACAGGCACTTCAGCTTTTTTAACCAGTTTCATGGCAGCTTCTTCCCAAGGCTTATCAACGACTAACTTACCATCTTTGTACGTTGAAACTTCTCCTGCTGGAAATAAACCTAGCGGATGTCCATCTCTTAAATGTAATATCGAATTTTTAAAACCAGCAATACTAGATTTTACATCCTTTCTGTCTTCAAAAGGATTTACAGGCATAATATAGGGTTTTAATGGGGCTATACGATGTAATAAAAAGTTGGCTATTATTTTAAAATCATCGCGTTGCTCGAGCATTAATTTTAATAATAAAATACCATCAATTCCACCCAAAGGATGGTTTGAAACGGTAATATAAGCGCCTTCTTTTGGAAGCCTTTTTAGGTCTTCTTCTGGAATTTCAAACTTAATTTTAAATTCATCTAAAATACTATCTAAAAAATCAATGTCTTTTAGATGTTTGTGCTTTTTATAAAACTTATTTAATGTCGATATTTTAAGAACTTTCATTAAAAGCCAACCAATAAATGTTCCTATAAAACCATATTTATCTAGCTGGATAGCCTTCGCAACTTCTTTTGCATTTACAAGGCCTATATCGTTCGGTTTACTCATGAGTGTAAATGTACTGAATAAACTATTTAGTTACTACTTGAACGGTTTCTTGAGTTAATTGTTTCAACAATACCGTTTTATCAGTTTCAATTTGATTTATGGCCGACTGATTGTAATGACGAATCGTATAAAGGGATACGTTTTTATCAGTGGTTACCTTAAATTTTGCTTTTAAATGATGCAAAAGTTTATCTAGGTTATTATAAATATCATCAACACAAACCGAAAAACTAATAGCAGAGTTTTGAATAACATCGACTTTCATTTTATAAGTGTGTAAAAGATTGAAAATTTCACCTATATTTTCTTCAACGATATATGAAAAATCTAGTGATGATAAAGAAATTAATACTTGATTTTTTTTCACAATGAAGCAAGGAATCATAGGGTCTAAAGTTGCATTTTTCCCTATTTGAGTTCCAGGTGCCTCGGGGTTTAAAAATGATTTTACATATAGAGGAATTTCCTTGCCTTGTAAAGGTTGCAATGTTTTTGGGTGAATAACCGATGCGCCATAAAATGCTAATTCTATAGCTTCTCGATATGATATTTTATTTAATAATTGTGCGTTTTCAAAATAACGAGGATCAGCATTTAAAACACCAGGGACATCTTTCCAAATAGTAACAAGTTCAGCATTTAAGCAATAGGCATAAATAGCAGCAGTATAGTCACTACCTTCTCTACCAAGTGTCGTTGTGAAATTGTTTTTGTCGCTGCCTAAAAATCCTTGAGTTATATTTAAAATAGAGGTGTTAAATTTTGATGAAATTAGACGTTGTGTTTCTTTCCAATCCACATTGGCGCGTCTATAATAATTGTCAGTTTTAATTTGATTTCTAACGTCTATCCAGTTGTTTTTTATGCCAATAGCGTTTAAGTATTCGCTAATTATTGTTGTGGATAGAAGTTCTCCAAAACCTATAACTTGGTCGTAAACAAAATTGTAATCAGGGGATTTATTGGTTTTTAAAAATCGATTTAACTCATCAAACAAGGTGTTAACTTTTTTGAAAGCGATATGGTTTACATTTTCAAATAAATCAAGTAAAATTTCATTATGATATTTTTTGACCTCCTGAAGTGAACTTTGTAATTCTTTTTTGTTTTCAAAATAGTTTTTTATTAACAGTTCGATGGCATTTGTAGTTTTTCCCATAGCAGAAACTACAATCAAAGTATTTTTGTGTCCAGTTTTATTTAAAACTGAAGCCAAATTTTTCACACCGTTTGCATCCTTTATTGATGCTCCACCAAATTTAAATACTTGCATATTATAATTTTGCTATATAATTTTTAATCCCAGTCTCATTTAGTTGAACAACATCCCAATCACGCATTACATTAGCGCCTTTTTGTTCGTAAAAGTTAATAGCAGGTTCATTCCAATCTATAACTTCCCAATTAATACGCTTGACACCTAAATCGTATCCGTATTGAACCACTTTATTTAAAAGTGCAGTTCCTAATCCTTTTCCTCGCATAGATTTACTAACGATTAAATCTTCTAAATGCAATATTTTACCTTTCCAAGTGGAGTAACGGTTGTAGATTAAAGCAATACCTTCAATTTTAGAATTTACATCGGCTACAAAACAATGAAATGCAGGGTGTTCTCCAAAGCCATCGTGTTTTAAATCATCAGCGGTAACCTCTACAGCATGAGGTTCTTTTTCAAACGTGGCTAATTCTTTAATTAAATGAAGCACTTGCGGCATATCATTTCTTGTCGCATTTCTAATAACGTAATCCATAGTTTTTATTATTCATCCAAATATAGTTTAAAGTTGAGTAACGGTGAAGTTTTAAATTTAGCGAAAACGTTGTAGTTCATTAAATTTTATTGATATTTGTTTAAATTTAACTGCAGTATTTATGTCTCACAAAAAGCAAACCTTAGGAGAATTTATAATTGAAAATCAATCTTCATTTCAATTTTCTTCTGGTGAATTATCAAGTCTAATAAATTCTATTCGATTGGCCGCAAAGGTTGTAAATCATGAGGTGAATAAAGCCGGGTTAGTCGATATTATTGGAGCAGTAGGCGACACAAATATCCAAGGTGAAGACCAGCAAAAGCTGGATGTTTATGCTAACGAAAAGTTTATTCAAACACTTACAAATAGAAATATTGTTTGTGGAATTGCGAGTGAGGAAGAAGATGATTTTATAGCTATTAATAGTCAAGATGAAAACCATCAAAATAAATATATTGTATTGATTGATCCTTTAGATGGATCTTCTAATATAGATGTAAATGTTTCTGTAGGTACTATTTTTTCGATTTATAGACGTGTAACTCCTGTGGGGATACCAGTAACTATAGATGATTTTTTACAAAAAGGAAGTGAGCAAGTAGCTGCTGGTTATGTAGTCTATGGAACATCAACTATGTTAGTATATACTACTGGAGATGGTGTAAACGGGTTTACTTTGAACCCTGCCATAGGGTCTTTCTATTTGTCTCATCCAGACATGGAGTTTTCAGTTGACGGAAATATTTATTCTGTAAATGAAGGAAACTATATTCACTTTCCGCAAGGCATAAAAAATTATATTAAATATTGTCAATTAGAAGAAGAAGATAGACCATATACATCAAGATATATTGGTTCTTTAGTGTCCGATTTCCACAGGAATATGATTAAAGGAGGTATTTACTTATATCCTCAAAGTTCAAAAAATCCTAATGGTAAATTACGTCTGTTATATGAATGTAACCCAATGGCTTTTCTGGCAGAACAAGCTAATGGAAAAGCTAGTGATGGATTTACAAGAACTATGGACGTAGAACCAACTGAATTGCATCAGCGTGTCCCGTTTATTTGCGGAAGTAAAAATATGGTTGACAAAGCTGAGGAGTTTATGCGGAATGTGTATTAAGAGAATAATAATCTAGATATAAAAAATGCGAACTGTTTAGTTCGCATTTTTTATTAAAATATTTTGATAAGTTACATAGCAACCAAATCACCAGCAACATCTTTAGATGGTAAATTAGATTTGCCCATTAAATATAAATCTACCTGTCTTGCAGCTTCTCTACCTTCAGAAATAGCCCAAACAATTAAAGATTGACCACGACGCATATCACCAGCAGCAAATATGTTTGGAATATTAGTTTGATATTTTCCATACCCTGCTTTGTAGTTAGAGCGTGCATCAGTTTTAATTCCTAATTTATCAGAAAGTGTACTTTCGGGACCTGTAAAACCAAGCGCCAATAAAGCTAAATCACAGGGCCAAGTTTTTTCAGTACCTTCAATTTCTATTAGTTGAGGACGTTCACCTGGAACCATTTTCCACTCCACATTCACTGTTTTTAAAGCCGTTAATTTACCGTTCTCATCTTTTACAAACTCTTTAGTATTGATTAACCAGTTACGCTCAACGCCTTCCTTATGAGAAGAAGATGTTTTTAACTGTAATGGCCAAAAAGGCCAAGGTGTAGTTGGTGAACGATGTCCGGGTGGTTTTGGCATAATTTCAAAATTAACTACCGATTTAGCGCCTTGACGGTTGGAGGTTCCTATACAATCTGAACCCGTATCACCACCTCCAATTACGATGACATTTTTATCAGTTGCCATGATTTGGTTTTCTACCTTTTTTCCAAATAGCACTTTAGTTTGCTGTGTTAAGAAATCCATAGCTTGTACTACACCATCAGCATCAATACCAGGAGTTGGCAGACTACGTCTTTCTGTTGCACCACCACATAATACTATTGAATCGAATTTTTTTAGTTCTTCAACACTATAATTAACGCCAACGTTAACGTTAGTTTTAAATAGGATGCCTTCTGCTTCTAAAATAGCTAAACGACGATCTATAATTTCTTTTTCCATTTTGAAGTTAGGAATACCGTAACGTAATAATCCTCCAACTTCATCATCACGTTCAAAAACAGTTACTGTATGTCCAGCTCTATTTAATTGTTGTGCAGCAGCTAAACCAGCGGGTCCTGAGCCAATAACAGCAATAGTTTTACCTGTTCTAGTTTTTGGTGGTTGTGGTTTAATCCAGCCTTCTTTAAAAGCACGCTCAACAATATTTTTTTCAATATTTTCAATGGATACAGGGTCTTCTATAATACCTAATACACATGATTGCTCACATGGCGCAGGACATAAACGACCTGTAAACTCAGGAAAATTATTTGTTGAATGTAATATCCAAGATGCTTTTTGCCACTCACCTTGATGTACCATATGGTTGAAATCAGGAATTAAATTTCCTAAAGGGCAACCACTATGACAAAATGGAATACCACAATCCATACATCGTGAACCTTGTTTTTTTAGTTCGGGCTCGCTTAATGAGACCGTAAATTCTTTATAATGTTTTACACGATTTTCTACAGGCGTGTACGTTTCATCTTGTCTTTCAAATTCTTTAAATCCAGTTACTTTTCCCATGACACTATGCTGTTGTTAATTCTTCTACCATTGGTTCTTCAGTTTCTAAACGTTTCAAGGCACGTTTGTATTCAATTGGCATTACTTTTACGAAATTACTAAGACTCGTATCCCAGTCTGCTAATAGTTTTTTACCAAGACCACTATTTGTATAAAGTACATGCTTTTCAATAGTTTGTTTTAATTCTGCTGCATCATCATTTATGATATCCTCAAATTCGATAGACTCTGTATTGCATAATCCGTTTACAAACTTGTTATTAGGATCGTAAACATAAGCAATACCACCACTCATGCCAGCAGCAAAGTTTCTTCCAGTTTTTCCTAAAACTATAACTTTTCCACCGGTCATATATTCACAGCAGTGATCTCCAACACCTTCAACTACAGCTATTGCACCAGAGTTACGAACAGCAAAACGCTCGCCCGCAATTCCATTAATGTAAGCTTCCCCTTGAACAGCTCCAAATAAACAAACATTACCTATTATAATATTGTTCTCTGCAATGAAATCTGCTTTAGCGGGTTTTTTGATGATTAATTTAGCCCCAGATAAACCTTTGCCTAAATAATCATTGGTATTTCCTTCAACAGTAAATGTTAATCCGTGCGCTCCGAAAGCCCCAAAACTCTGTCCGGCAGAACCTGTAAAGTTGATGTTTAAGGTGTCTTCTGGTAAACCAAGATGACCATAAATTTTTGATATCTCATTACTAACTATAGCACCAACAGTACGGTTTATATTTTTAATTGAATATGCTAGAGTCATTTTTTCCTTTCTATATAAAGCTCTATGCGAATCTTTTAATATATCAAAATCTAAAACGTTTTCTAAGTTATGATCTTGTTTTTTAGTATTCTTAACTGTCAATTCTCTATAAGCGGCTGGTCTATGTAAAATACTAGATAAATCTAAACCTTTTGCTTTATAGTGCTTGATAGCATGATTAGCGTTTATTTTGTGTGTTTGTCCCACCATTTCATCTAGAGTTCTAAACCCTAATTGTGCCATAATGCCTCTTAATTCTTCCGCTATATAGAAGAAGAAATTAATAACGTGTTCTGGTGTGCCTTTAAAGTTTTTACGTAAATCTTTATCTTGAGTTGCAATACCTACAGGGCAAGTGTTTAAGTGACACTTACGCATCATAATACAACCTGAAGCGACTAAAGGAGCGGTAGCAAAACCAAATTCTTCAGCACCTAATAATGCTGCAATAGCGACGTCACGGCCTGTTTTTAACTGACCATCACATTCTACAACAATTCTACTTCTTAAGTTATTTAGCACTAACGTTTGTTGCGCTTCAGATAAACCTAGTTCCCAAGGTAATCCAGCGTGTTTTAGTGATGTTAAAGGAGAAGCTCCTGTTCCACCATCATATCCAGAAATTAAAACAACATCAGCTTTTGCTTTTGCAACACCAGCAGCAATTGTTCCAACACCAACTTCAGAAACTAATTTTACATTAATTCGAGCTTCTCGATTGGCATTTTTTAAATCAAATATTAATTGCGCTAGATCTTCAATAGAGTAAATATCGTGATGTGGTGGTGGAGAAATTAACCCCACAAATGGTGTAGAGTTACGTACCGCAGCAATCCAAGGGTATACTTTATATCCTGGTAATTGTCCACCTTCTCCAGGTTTAGCACCTTGTGCCATTTTTATTTGAATCTCTTTAGCATTCGTTAAGTAATGTGAAGTCACTCCAAAACGACCTGACGCCACTTGTTTTATGGCCGAATTACGGCTGTCTCCATTAACGTCTTTTTGGAAACGCTTTCGGTCTTCGCCACCTTCTCCAGAATTAGATTTCCCTCCAATTCTGTTCATGGCTATGGCTAAATTCTCATGGGCTTCACGAGAAATAGAACCGTAAGACATAGCTCCGGTTTTAAATTTTTTCACAATCTCTGTCCATGGCTCTACTTCTTCTAAAGGAATAGGATCTAAGTTATCAAACTCAAATAAACCACGAATAGTCATTAAGTTTTCAGATTGTTCGTTTATGGCTTTTGCATACACATCGTAACTTGCCTGATCACTTAATCTAACAGCTTGCTGTAATTTTGAAACTGTAGTAGGGTTGAATAAGTGACGTTCGCCATTACGTCTCCATCTGTAATCGCCACCAATGTTCAATCCTAAATTTTTATCTATAGTATTGTCTGGATAGGCTTGTTTATAACGTTGGTCAATTTCTTTTTCTATTTCATATAAACCAATACCTTCTATTCTTGATGCGGTATAAGGGAAATATTTTTCAACAAATTGGGAATTAAATCCAACAATCTCGAAAATTTGAGAACCTCTATATGAATGTAGTGTAGAGATTCCAATTTTATTCATGATTTTTAAAATACCTTTTCCAATTGCTTTATTGAAATTATCGACTGCTTCTTGTTCATCCATGCCAGTTATGAAGCCATCTTTAACTTGCGTTCTTATAATTTCATTTACCATATATGGGTTGACTGCACTAGCACCATAACCAAATAAAGTAGCAAAATGATGCGGTTCACGAGGTTCTGCAGATTCAATAATAATATCGAAATAAGAACGCTTACGTAAACGATTCAACTGATGATTTACATAAGAACATGCTAATAACGCAGGGATAGGAGCTAAATCTTGATTTACACCTCTATCAGAAAGAATAATAATATTTGTTTTCCGTTCTAAAGCCTTTTCAATTTGAATGATGATATCATCAAGAGCATCTTCTAAACCATTCATTCCTTTAGCTTTTTGATAAAGTATTTGGATGGTTTCTGTTTTGAAACTTTCAATTTGAATAGTCCTTACTTTTTCTAAATCGGCATTTGAAATAACAGGGTTTTGAATTCTTAATTTTCTACACTGTCTTTCAGTGATACTGAAAATATTTCTGTCTTTCCCCAAATTCAAACTTATATCGGTAACAATCTCCTCACGAATACCATCTAAAGGTGGATTAGTAACTTGAGCAAATAGTTGTTTAAAGTAGTTTGAAATCAATTGAGGTCTATCGGATAAAACCGCTAAAGGCGTGTCAATTCCCATTGATCCTAGAGCTTCTTTACCAATAATGGCCATAGGCGTTATAACCTCTTGAATATCTTCAAACGTATAGTTGAATAAACGTTGTCGTGTCTTGATGTCAATAGTTTCAATTGGGCAAGTTTCATTTGTATAAGGAACATCCTTTAAATGTAAACGTGTTTTGTATAACCATTCTTTATAAGGTCTTTCAGAAACAATTTTACTTTTTATTTCTTCATCTTCAATAATTCGTCCTTTATTCATATCAACCAAGAACATTTTTCCTGGTTCTAATCTGCCGTGTTCTTTAACATCTTCTGGTGCTACATCTACAACACCAATTTCTGAAGACATAATGAGTTTACCACTTTTGGTAACCGTATATCTTGAAGGTCTTAGTCCGTTTCTATCTAATAAAGCGCCTATATAATCACCATCGGTAAATGGCACTGAAGCCGGGCCATCCCAGGGCTCCATAATACAGCCGTTATATTCGTAAAACGCTTTACGATCCTCAGACATGGTGGCATGTTTTTCCCAAGCTTCAGGAATCATCATCATCATGATTTCAGGAAGAGAACGGTCAGTATGTGTTAATAATTCAACGACCATATCCATGGAAGCTGAATCTGATTTCCCTGGTAAAATTATTGGGAATAATTTATCTATTTGCGGTCCGAAAACATCACTTCTCATAATTTCTTCACGAACACGCATTCTACTTACATTACCACGCAGGGTATTGATTTCACCATTCTGACACATAAAACGGAATGGTTGCGCCAATTCCCAGGTAGGCATCGTATTGGTAGAGAAACGTTGGTGCACCAGAGCCAAACGTGTAACTAGATCTATCTGCTGTAGATCCGTATAATATGGACCGATATCTTCGGGCATAATTATGCCTTTGTATATTAAGGTTGTTGTTGATAAACTCGGAACGTAAAAATAACCGCTTTCAGAGATTTTCGATTCTCTAATAGCATGTTCAGTTATTTTTCTAGCGGCATATAATTTGGCTTTAAAAGTTGCTTCATCAATAGCTTTTGTTTTTCCAACAAATAGTTGTTCAATATTAGGCTCTGAGGCTAAGGCAATTTCTCCTAACTGCGAAGAATCAACAGGTACTTGTCTCCATCCTAAAATCGATAGCCCTTGAGCTTTAACTTCATTTTCAAAAATTGTTTTACAAAAATCATATTGGTTAGTTACTTTAGGTAAAAACACCATACCAACAGCATACGCCCTTTGTTCGGGTATATTAAAATCGCAAACGCGTTTAAAATAGTCATGAGGGATATCAATTAATAAACCAGCGCCATCACCAGTTTTTCCATCAGCACTTACGCCGCCACGGTGCTCTAATTTTACCAGAATTTCTAGAGCATCGTGTATGATTTGATTTGTCTTCTCGCCTTTAAGATTACAAATAAAACCTGCGCCACAGTTCTCATGTTCGAATTCGGGGGAATATAGTCCTTGTTTCTTCAGCATAATCAACAATTAATGAGTTTAACAACTTGAGTTGAATAGCTAAGGTACATTCTAGATTTTGAATTACAATAGGGTGAATTTCATTATTTCGATTTTAGAAGACATCAGCTTATAAAAATAATTATATATCAATATTAAACCAGTTTTCTAACAAATATTCAAACTAAAAGAATGCTGATATATATATATAGGAGTGAATTTGTGTTAAGAATTTATAGAATATATAAAAAGTATAATATGAATGGTCTAACAACATGGACAATAATTCGAATGATTATGTTGTTAAAATATCAAAATATCAAATATTAAACTTAATACCCTTAAAGAAATAGGGTAAAAATTGAATTATATATAAAAATAAATCAAATACCCCCATTTTTTATGGGGGTTAAAATTTTTTAATATAGTTTTGGCTCGTTATTAAGAAAAGTTAGGCCTATAAATATTAAACTCAAAACAAAAACTAATCAAAATTTAGACCTACCTCATTAAAAAACTTAAAATGAAAACAATTATGAAAAAATTATTTACACTTTCAATGCTTTTTGTAGCAACAGCCTTATTTGCTCAAGAAGAAGTAACAGAAAAAAAATTATCTATTACAGGTAGCATAGATGCTTATTACAGAGCTAATTTAAATGCTCCAAATGATCTTGAAAACTGGACTGCTCCAGGTTCTTCGTTTGCAAATTTACCTGGTTTTGCTTTAGGTATGGCTAACGTTGTTATGTCTTATGAAGGCGAAAAAACTGGTTTTGTTGCTGATTTAGTATTTGGACCAAGAGGTACTGATGCCATTTTTGCTTCTCCAATGTATTCTGCTACAGGGAATATCATTAACCAATTATATGCTTACTGGAATATTAGTGAGTCCGTAACCTTAACCATGGGTAACTTTAATACTTTTTTAGGGTACGAAGTAATTTCTCCAACGGCTAATTTTAACTACAGCACATCTTATTTATTCTCTTATGGGCCATTTAGCCATACGGGTATTAAAGCGGATATTGCATTATCTGAAGATTTTAGTTTAATGTTAGGTGTTTTCAATGACACTGACTTAACAGAATTTAATCCAACAGGTGATTATGCATTTGGTGCTCAATTAGGATATGCTGGACAATACTTAAACTTTTTGTTAGACCCTTCTTTTACAGAAATAGATTTTACTGGTGGGTTTGATTTATCAGATGATTTCTTTTTAGGAATTAACGCTGCGTATTTAAGTCTTGAAGATGATGGTGGTGGATTTTCTGGTGTAGCATTATATCCTCAATTAGCAACTTCTGATACTTTCACAATCGGATTAAGAGGTGAGTATTTTGTTGAAGATGGAGCTTTCGGAGCTATTGGATCAGGTGTTGAAGATACAAGTGTTTTTGCAGCGACTTTAACAGGTAGTTTTGCTATAGATAACTTAACAATCAAGCCAGAACTTAGATTAGATTCTGCTTCTGATGATTCGTTTTTAGACAACGATTTAGCTACAAGTAAAAGCTTAAGCTCATTTGTTTTAGCAGCTATCTATTCATTCTAAATACAGATAAAGACCATTCCTAAATAAATTATTTGGGAATGGTCTTTTACCAAATTAACTAATCAATAAAAACATATATAATATGAAGAAAATTGAAGCAATTATTAGAAAATCCAAATACAGTGCAGTTAGAAATGCATTGCATGAAGTTGGTGTAAACTTTTTCTCATACTGGGATGTAACGGGTTTAGGAAATGAAAAAGAAGGACACGTTTACCGCGGTGTGAGTTATAGTACTAGCGATATTCAACGAAGACTTTTATCCATCGTTGTAAATGATGATTTTGAAGCAATAACTATTAAAGCAATCCTTGAGTCAGCAAATACTGGAGAGGTTGGAGATGGTAAATTATTCGTGTCAGATATCAACGAATGTTACAGAATACGAACAGGAGAAAAGGGTGGAAACACTTTAAAATAATAACATTAAAATAATTTAAATTATGGAAGGATTATTTACAGCTAATAACGTATGGATGATGGTTTGTACGGCACTCGTTTTCTTCATGCACACAGGTTTTGCATTTTTAGAAATTGGGTTAACAAGACAAAAGAATACAATTAATATTCTATTTAAGAATATCTTTATAATAACTGCTGGTCTGTTATTATATTACCTTATAGGTTTTAACTTAATGTACCCAGGATTTGCTGAAGGATCTTCAGGATTTTTTGAGTTTGCAGGATTTGGTATTGCACCACCTGAAAACGGAATGACACCAGAATATGCTGATGGTGGTTATACGTGGTGGACAGATTTCTTGTTCCAAGGGATGTTTGCTGCAACTGCTGCAACAATTGTTTCTGGAGCCGTTGCTGAACGTATTAAAATTGGACCATTTATGATATTTGTAATATTATATGTTGGTATTATATATCCATTAGCCGGATCATGGAAATGGGGTGGTGGATTCTTAGATATGAGAGAAACTCCTTTTTACGATTTTGCAGGTTCTACATTAGTGCACTCTGTTGGTGGTTGGGCTGCTTTAGTTGCAGTTTGGTTATTAGGGTCTCGTATAGGGAAGTTTAAAAACGGAAAACCACAAGCTATCCCCGGACATAACATTCCATTAGCAACTGCTGGTGTATTAGTGTTATGGTTAGGATGGTTTGGATTTAATGGAGGTTCAGTACTTTCTGCAGATCCAGAATTAACATCTATAACTTTAGTTACTACATGTTTAGCAGCTGCCGCTGGTGGTATAGTTGCTGCTTTAGTATCATTCTTAAAATATAAGAATTTAGATTTAACGATGTTCTTAAATGGTATTTTAGGTGGTTTAGTTGGTATTACTGCCGGTGCAGATCAAATGAGTCCAGAGGATGCTATTTTAATTGGAGCTATTGCTGGGGCAATAATAGTATTTGCAGTTAGCTTAGTTGATAGATTAAGATTAGATGATCCTGTTGGTGCTATTGCTGTGCACTTAGTTTGCGGTATATGGGGAACATTAGCAGTTGGTATTTTTGGAAATTTAGCTGGAATGGATCAATTTATTAGCCAGTTGGTTGGTATTGGATCTTATGCTGTTATATGTATTGCTTCATCATTTTTAATTTTATTCACACTAAAGAAAACAGTAGGAATTAGAGTTTCTGAAAAAGAAGAATTAGAAGGATTAGATTTACATGAACACGGAATGAGTGCTTACTCAGATTTTAGAATGAATGAGCATTAATCACTAAAAAATAGTTTAGTTAGTTAGTAAAAAGGATGTCTTGCACTGTGCAAGGCATCCTTTTTTGTTATAGAACCAATTAAAACATGTAAATACTTTAAAGTGGTACTAATATTTTTTAATTTTATAGAAACGATTAATAACGACATCATCATGAAGAAAATAGAAGCTATTATAAGAAAGTCGAAGTATAAATTAGTTAAAGACGCTCTTCATGAAGTTGGAGTTAATTTTTTTTCCTATTGGGATGTTACAGGAATAGGGAACGAAAAGGAAGGGCATGTGTATAGGGGTGTTTCATATAGTACAAATGATATTCAACGCAGGTACCTTTCAATTGTTGTAAATGATAGTTTTGCAGATGCGACAATTAAGGCTATTTTAAGTGCTGCAAGTACGGAAAATGTTGGTGATGGTAAGATTTTCGTTTCTGATATAGAAGAATGCTATAGAATTAGGACAGGCGAAAAAGGTGGAGATACTTTGAATTAGTAATTTTTTCAAAATCAAGAATATAAAAAAATGCTTATTCTGAGTATAGAATAAGCATTTTTTATAGTATAAAGTTTCTAGATTTAACTAAGCAGAATTTCTACTTGCGTTAATATTACCAAATAAAGAACGCGTTACAATTTTTTCGAATATCTTCTTTTCTTCATCATCATCAGCAACACCTGCTTTTTCTAATTCTTGAATCTTTTTAAGAGCATACTGTTGTATGGTTAGTAATGGCAGGACTATAGATTCTCGAACTTCAATTGATGCTTTTCCAGAAGGTTCATTCTCCATTAATTCTTCGTAGCCTGTTAGTTTAAGCAGTAATCTTTTTGTAGTAAGATATTCTGTATATATAATATTCCAGAATTCACCAAATTCTTCGTCTTTAGACATATACTTTGTTAAATCGAAAAACGATTTAGTTAAAGACATCATACTATTTTCTAATAATGTTCTAAAGAATTTGGAGTTATTATAAAGCTGCTCTACTTTATCAAATTCACCTCTATCTTCATATTGTTTTAATGCAGTTCCAACGCCGTAAAAACCAGGAACATTTTGTTTTAACTGACTCCAAGAGCCAACAAAAGGAATAGCTCTTAAATCAGAGAAGATTAATTTATCTGAAGTGCCTCTTTTTGAAGGACGACTACCAATGTTGGTTTTTGCATAGTATTTTAAAGTACTCATACGTTCCAAATATGGTATGAACATGGGATGATTTTTAAAATCCTTGTATGTTTCGTAGCTCGTTTCTGCTAAATTGGTTATTACTACCCTGTCTTTATCAGATAGTATATTTTTTTCACCATCTATTCTGTTTTTTATTCCAGAACTTATTAATTGTTCTAAATTATATTTAGATGAGTCAAGAGTTCCAAAATTAGAACTGATGGTTTGCCCTTGAATAGTGAGTTGAACTTCTTTGTCTTCAATTGTTGGTCCTAATGAAGAGTAAAATTGGTGTGTTTTTCCACCGCCACGCGCTGGTGGGCCACCACGACCATCAAAAAATATGGCCGTAATTTCATATTTTCTAGACATTTCAGTTAGCAATTCTTTTGCTTTATAAATACCCCAGTTAGCCATTAGATACCCTCCATCTTTTGTGCCGTCAGAAAAACCAAGCATGATATGTTGTTTGCTTCCTCGTGCTCTTAAATGTGCCATATATTCTGGGTTAGTATATAATTGCTCCATAACCCCAGGCGCATTTTCTAAATCAGGAATAGTTTCAAATAACGGAGCAACATCAACCGTTAGGTCATTTTTAAAGGCAACCATTTTTAACATGGCAAATAACTGAATGACATTTAAAGCCGTTTGATTATTACTAATAATATATCGGTTTGCACCGCGCTCTCCGTTGCTATTTTGTATATCTTTTATAATGGCAATGGTTTTAAGTGTGTTTCTAACCATTTCATCTTCAAAATCATCTATACCCGCAATGTCATCTGTTGCTTTAGATAATATTTCGATTTGTTCATTTTCTGATAAATCATTATAATTATCTGGGAATGAAGAATTACCCAACGCAATTAATTTATTAATTACGGTTGTAAACACACTTTGGTGAATTCTACTATCTTGACGTATATCTAAAGAAGCAAAACTATACCCAAATAGATGTACACGGTTAATTAAATTATTAAGCTCGCTTTCATATAATGAGTGATAATCATTCACTACAATGTGCCTAATACTTAATAATTCTTTAATAAAATCTCTTGAAGAAATAATGTCTTCATTATCAGAATTTTGGTTTGTGCTATAGTTGTAGAATATGGTTTCTAAATGGACAATACGCTCTTCAACTCCTCTAAAAGTTAATTTTTTCCTTAAATCTTTTAAATCTTCGTAGTATTTTTTATGGATAGATTGCTTTAGTTTTTTAGCCACTTCCAATGTGGTGTCCGGTTTTACAAAAGGATTTCCATCACGATCTCCCCCTGGCCAGAATCCAATGTTTATTATCTCGTTGTGTTTTTTGCCGTCATCATAAATATTGGTTTGAATGTAATTATAAATCTCTCCAAATGTTTTGTAAAAAACATTTTCTAAATACCACATTAAACTTTTTGCCTCGTCATAAGGGGTAGGTTTGTGGTGTTTAAAAAAAGGTGTTTTCCCCAATTGCCCGAATAAATTGTTAATTTCAGACAGATCGTTTTCTTTTATTGCTTCAGTTAGATTTGTAATAATACCCAAAACAGATCCTGGGTAGAATTGAGTTGGGTGCGCTGTTAAAACAATACGAACTTTAAACTCATCTAAATAATTTTGCAATTCTTCAAGTTTACCCTCAGCGATGGCAGATCCTTTTAGGTTTCGTAGCGTACCAATACCATCCATATTATTTACTACAGGAAAGGCAGCGTCTTCAATGGCGTCAAACAAAACGACTTGTCGTTCTATATATTGAATAAACCTAAACAGTAAGTTTATTTGACTTTGCTTATTTCTTCGTGCTTGATATTTTTTAAAGAAAGTTTCAACAATGGTAGTAGGGTCTTCACCATGTTTAAATCCTTTCTCACAAGTTTCATGAAATAAAGGAAGTAGCACCCCTGTTTTTGTTACCGAATCGAAAGGTAATGTCATAAATATACTGTTGTATATTTGATATTTTGATAAAACATTCTTATTGAATCGTGCTATTTTTGGTGCTACGGACATATATTATTTTGTTGAAAAAATTATCTATAAAAGTAATGAAGCTAGAGCTAAGCACATAGTTTTTTTAAAGTTTTACGGATTTTTGCGGTATGTTCAAGTCTAATTAAGAATAATTAAATAAAACAGAGAATAACCTCGAATCTTTATAATTTAATAAACGTTACACTAGATTAGTCATCACCACTTTTAAGTTTGTAATAATTTTGGAGTATGATATATGTCATGTTCTATGCTTGTTGGTCATGATATCTTTACCGGTTAGTACCATTCAAAAATTAAATAGTGTAAAATAACAAGTATGAAAAAAATACATTCGTTTCACATTCCTGTAATGGGTATTGGTTTTACAATCGATACGCCTTGGAAAGTGTCGTAGTACACTATGAAAAGTTCTGTTCTAGGTGAATTATAAAAAAGTGAGGTTACTTTAAATCAAATTCTATTAGACATTCAAAAATATAAATTAAACATACGGGTTTAGGGCCTTACTGAAAGACGCGTTCAAGTTTTGTTAATAATTGGAAGATTTTTTGATGATATTTTAGATTTTTTATCAAATGATTGAAGGTATTCTATCGAATGCTTTTTTCTAGGTAATTAATCTATAATTAATTTAATTATGTGAGATATTTGTGTCCTAACGAATTGGATTAATTCAATTACTTATGTTATCTAATCATTCAGAATACCCTTAAAATGGATTTAGTAAAAGAAATACAACGTCTTAAAAAAGAAAAGAACGCAGTTATTTTAGCGCATTATTATCAAGTACCAGAAATACAAGATATTGCTGATTATGTTGGGGATAGCCTAGGCTTATCTCAAAAAGCAGCTGAAACGGATGCTGATATGATTGTATTTGCTGGTGTGCATTTTATGGCAGAAACCGCAAAAATTTTAAGTCCAGATAAAACCGTAGTTTTGCCAGATTTAAATGCAGGATGTTCGTTGGCAGATGCTTGTCCGCCAGAAACTTTTGAAAAATTTACTCAAGCACATCCAAATCATGTAGTGATTACTTATGTAAACTGTTCTGCAGAAATTAAAGCTTTAAGCGACATTGTTTGTACATCTTCAAATGCATTAAAAATTGTAAATTCTATTCCAAAAGAGATGCCTATTATCTTTGCGCCAGATAAAAATCTTGGAAAGTATATTATAAATGAAACGGGTAGAGATATGTTACTTTGGGATGGCAGTTGCATTGTACATGAAGCTTTTTCTATGGATAAACTTATAGAACTTCATAGAAAATATCCTGATCACAAAATTATAGCGCATCCAGAATCTGAAACTCATATTTTAGATACAGCTACTTACATAGGTTCTACCTCAGGAATGATAAATTATGTAAAGAAACATCAAGACCATAAATTTATTGTGGCTACAGAAGCAGGTATTTTACATAAAATGCAGCAAGAAGTTCCAAATACAGAATTGATTCCAGCACCGGCAAAAGAGGATAACACTTGTGCATGTAGTGAGTGTCATTTTATGAAAATGAATACGCTTCAAAAGCTATATGATTGTATGCTTAATGAGTCTCCTCAAATAGAGGTTGATTCAGAAATAATTAAAAGGGCTTTATTGCCAATAGAACGCATGTTAGAATTATCCAAATAAAATGACTACAGATTATTTAGTAATAGGTTCTGGCATTGCGGGGTTAACTTTTTCAGTTAAAATTGCTGAAAAATTCCCCAATAAAAATATTGTTATTGTCACGAAAGCAAGTGAAGACGAATCTAATACTAAATATGCTCAAGGAGGAGTTGCCATTGTTTCAAATAAAGAAGAAGATTCATTTAAAAAACACATAAAAGATACTTTAATAGCCGGAGACGGTCTTTGTCGAGAAGATGTTGTTGAAATGGTCATTAAAGAAGGTCCCGAGCGTTTAAAAGAATTACTCCTTTGGGGAGCTAATTTTGATGTTAATGACACGGGTAAATTTGACTTAGGAAAAGAAGGCGGGCACTCAGAATATCGTATTATACATCATAAAGATATTACTGGTTACGAAATTGAAAGAGCATTATTGAGTAAAGCCCATCAATTGCCTAATATTTCTATTTTACCACATCATTTTGCAATTGATTTAGTAACAAATCACCATATAAGAGATTATAATTCTAAAAAACTAACATGTTTTGGTGCTTATGTTTTAGATCAAAAATCAGGTAAAATTCGAACTATTAAAGCTAATAGTACTTTATTGGCTTCAGGAGGTATTGGGTGTGTTTATGGGCATACAACAAATCCTGTAATTGCTACAGGTGATGGAATAGCTATGGCTTACAGGGCGAAAGCACGAATTAAGGATATGGAATTTGTACAATTTCACCCAACAGCTTTGTATGAAGCTAAAGGCGAATCTTCATTTTTAATTTCGGAGGCGGTTAGAGGTTTTGGAGCTTATCTTAGGAATAAAAAAGGATACCGATTCATGCCTGATTATGATGAACGTGCTGAACTTGCGTCAAGAGATATTGTATCTCAAAGTATTGATAGCGAATTAAAAAAATCAGGCGAATCCCATGTGTATTTAGATTGTACACATTTAGATATGGATGCTTTTATTAATCATTTTCCAAATATTCATAAGAAATGTTTGGAGCATCATATTGACATTAAAGCAGATTGGATTCCTGTGGTTCCTGCATCACATTATTTATGTGGTGGTATCGAAGTAAATAAAAAGGGGATGACCACTATAAATAGTCTATTTGCATGTGGAGAATGTTCAAGAACGGGGTTGCATGGGGCAAATAGGTTGGCTTCAAATTCTTTATTGGAAGCTTTGGTGTACGCACATAATATTTATAAATACCATTCTGAAATTCAGTGTAAATCTGAAAATGTTGACATTCCACGTTGGAATGATGAAGGAACTACTATCACCAAAGAACATGTTCTAATTCAACATAATTTAAAACAATTACAAGCTTTAATGCGAGATTATGTTGGTATTGTAAGAAGTAATAAGCGTTTGAAACGAGCGATTACGCATTTAGATTTAATTTATGAGGAAGTTGAAGATTTGTATCGAGAATCTAAAATTACCACGTCGCTTTGTGAATTACGAAATATGATTAATGTGGCTCACCTAATCATTAGACAATCATTAGATAGATTTGAAAATAAAGGCGGTTACTATAATATGGATAATGTAAAACATTAAACGAGACTCTTTCAAAGAATCTCGTTTAAAATGTTTTGGACCAAAAAGGTTCTATTTTCCAAGCATCAATAATTCGCCACATACAACTTCGGTAATATAGCGTTTGTTGCCATCTTTATCGTCATAGCTTCTTGAAGTTAACTTACCCTCGATAGCAACTTCTTTGCCTTTAGTGACATATTTCTCAATAATTTCAGCTGTTTTTCCCCAAGCTACAACATTATGCCATTGCGTATCTGTTATTTTTTCACCTTTATTATTGGTGTAGCTTTCATTCGTTGCAATGTTAAATTTAGCAAGTGTTTTTCCTGATTCTAGATTGATGATTTCTGGATCGTTTCCTAAGTTACCAATCAACTGTACTTTGTTTCTAAGTGTGTTCATAATTTTAAATTTTAATCGTTAAACAGTTAATACTATCGAGTTCTTATGTTTCGACACTGCAAAGATGTAACAGTATCAAAATTTTATTCGGTTATTAATTATTTAAAATCGTTTGTAAATGTTTGTAGTCGTTTGTAAACGAATAAATATTTATATATTTGTATTATGACTGTTCATATAGAAACAGAACGACTGATTTTAAGAGATCTACGTTTAACAGATTTAGAATCTATGTTTGAATTAGATTCGAATCCATTAGTTCATGAATATCTTGGTAACAAACCATTTACTGATATTAAACAATCCGAAGAAAATATTAAAAGCGTCTTATCTCAATATAATGAGCGAGGTATTGGTCGTTGGGCGGCAATAGAAAAATTAACTGGTCATTTTATAGGTTGGACAGGGCTTCGTTTGAATACGGAATATGAAATGAATGGTCACACAAGCTTTATGGATATTGGATATCGATTAATGCCAAAATATTGGGGACAAGGCTATGCAACTGAATCATCAATTGCAGCATTAAACTATGCGTTTAATACAATGCAACTAGAATTAATTAATGGTATTACAGAATTAGGAAATGAAGCATCTCACATTGTATTATTAAAAATAGGATTAGAGCATACCGAAGATTTCTTCTGTGAACAAGAACAAATGAAATTGCGTTGGTACGAACTTAAAAAAGTAAATTATGAAAAAAACATGTCCTGAATGTGGCGACAAAATTGTTGGTAGAGTCGATAAAAAATTCTGTAGTGATGCATGTCGCAACGCCTATAACAATAAAGTGAATAAGGATAGTAAAAATTTAATACGGAATACAAACAATAGACTTCGTAAAAACTATAGAATTTTAGAAACATTAAATCCCGACAAAAAAACAAGAACGTCAAGAGCAAAACTTATAGAGGCTGGTTTTGATTTTAATTACTTTACAAGTATTTACACAACCAAAGTGGGAACCATTTATTATTTTGTTTACGATCAAGGGTACTTACCATTGGATGGTGATTATTATGCACTAGTAAAACGAGAAAGCTAATATGGAAGACATTCTATTGTTTTTTAAAGAAAACTCAAAGTTTGCTATTCCATTTTTAATAATTTCGGCGGTAGCCACAATTGTGGTATAGCTTATTACTACGGCAATAAAAAAACAATGCTTCGTGAGTTTAAAAAAAGCAGAAAAAAGCCAATTAATAGAATTCAAGAAAATGAGTATGCCAAAATTATTGGAAGAGCAAAACACGTAAACCAACCTTTGGAGGCGCCTCTCAGTGGTCGAAAATGTGTCTATTATCAAGTAATTGTTGAGGTAAAAGGAGATAAAAGCTGGAGGCGAATTATTAATGATGAAAAGCATCAGGACTTTTTTATTGAAAGTAATTCTGAAATGGCTATTGTAAAAATGTCTTTGCTTCAAAAAAGCATGAAGCGTTTTTTTTTAGTGAAAGATTATAAAGAGAAATCAGGATTTAGAAATGACGCTACAGAAAAACTACAGCATTATTCAAAGAGTACAGCGTTTTTAGGGATAAATAAAACTATGAGATATTCTGAAGGGGTTATTGAATTAAATGAACCTATTACTGTTAAAGGAGTAGCACAATGGAAAATACTAAATGAACCTATTGAGGGTTACTCTTACTCCAAAATACTAACCCTAACAGGCACAAAAAAAGAAAAGCTTCTGGTTACAGATGAACCAAAAGCTTTGTTACGGGTGGAAAATAAACTTTAATCTACTTCCAATTTTGTCCTTTTAATTGCATTGCGGCTTTAAGCACATCTTTTTGGCTTATTTGTCCTACCAATTTACCATTTTCAACAATAGGGAATCTTCGGCGTTTCGCCTCTAGAAACTTCGTAGCGGCATCAAAAATATTCATATTACCATCAATGGTTTCAACATTACTTGCCATGTGCTTCTTAATAGTTTGATCTTGCATTGGCATGTTGTAATATCTACTTTCGCTTATTTGTTTTATGCAATCACCTTCAGAAATAATTCCGATAAGCTCATTTTTTTCATTTACAACTGGTCCACCAGAGATTCTGTGTTTAATCAAAGATTGCATGACAACTTCAATAGATTGGTTGGGAGTAAATGTTATCAAATCAGTGGTCATGTAATCACTTACTGTTAGCGAGGTCGTATCAGAAGTTACTGACTGCTGCCTTCTTGCTCCTTGAAAACTCTTTATTCCCATAATACTATTTAGTTTTTAGTTAACTTAAATATATTCATTTTTTTTCAGAATTCCTAAAAATCATTGTATCCAAGGGCAAAAAGCAAAGTGTTTTATTTTTATAAAACCGGATAAAAGCTAATTTACTTAATAGCTGTTATAAATAATTAGCATTCTTTTAAGAGTTTAAAATGTTATTTTTTTATAGTTTTAGCCACTTAAATTAAATTAGATTAAAATGAAAAAAATATTTGGATTGGTTTTATTGACGATTAGTGTTATGGTGGGTGCACAAACTAACTCAGAATTATTAAAACATTACGAGGCTTATTACGTGCAAATGAAAGCTCAAGGTGATACACAAGGTATTATTAACGCCATGACACATTTAAATGTATTGTCGCCATCGCAGGCAAGGAAAGATACTTTAGCCTATATGTATATGAGTGAAAACCAATATATGCAAGCGTTAAATACCATTGGTATAAAACAGAACACTACAGATTCTGATATTGCAGTAGAGATTAAAGCGGTGTCTTTAAAAGCTGTTAAACAACCAGAATTAGCTATAGGGCATTTTGAAGAAATGTTTAAAAGAGGGCAAAATCCATTAGTAGCTTATGAGTTAGCAGAACTTTATATGCAAACTCAGAAATTAGCAGACGCAGATAAGTATATTGCTTTTGGTTTAGCAAACTCTAAACCAGATATGAAAAAGGCTTATTACGAAACTCAAACACCTTATGAGGTGCCTTTAAAATCTGGTTTTATGTATTTAAATGCTATATCTAATTATAGTAAGGACAAAAAGGTTAATATTGATGCTGCTGTTGATATTTTAGATGCAGCTTTAAAAGAAGCGCCTAATTTTAGTTTGATTAACATTACTAAAAACGAATTATTAAGGCAAAAGCAAGCGTTACTGCAAGCAGCTCAACCTAAAAATTAATTAGGTAAATATATTGGCAAGTCCTAAATATTCTGTATTGCTATTTTAGGACGGGACATATTAAATACAAAAGCGGTTCTATTGTTATTTAGAACCGCTTTTTTTATTTTTTGTACAATTAATATATTATGGTTTTTCAATAGACCGATTGTCAAATTCTACTTTTTTGTTCATTTGAAAACTTAGAGTGTAAAAAGACACAAAAAACTCCTTTATAGTCTCCAGAAGTTCTTCTTTAGTAGTTGTAGATAAGTTTGCTAAACTTTCAAGGATAAGGAGTTTGGTTTCTAAAACTAGCATTCTAGCAACTATTGAAGATGAATTGAGGGCTTCGGGGGTATTCTGTTTCAGGTCTTTTAAAAGTAACTTTATGGCTTCTTCGTTATCATTAAAAAAAGTTAAATCGCCTTTTTTAATATCGCCTACTACCTCTTTAATTTGCGAATATTCAACCCAGTCTTGAATAATACCTTTAGTTTTTGAATCTAAAGCATATTCAATATATTTTAGTTTAGCAACGTCTTGCTCCGTTATTTCTTGACTTTTATTTTGTTCAATCTGATCTACTGTTGAACCTTCTTGACTTTTTTTACAAGCTGAAAATAAAACTAGAAAACTTAAAATTACTAGGGTTTTAATGCGCATTGTGCTTCATTTAAAATGATACACTACAAATATATGGTAATCCTTTATTTTTTAATTGACTAAAGAAAAATCAAATCGAGAATATTTCATTTTAAAAATACATTTTTATCAATAAAATCTTATTATTTTTGAACTATTCTTATAACAAAGTAAATTAATGAGCTCTAAAATATTAATCATTGGCGCTTGCGGGCAAATTGGTTCAGAATTAACATATAAGCTTCGAAGTTTATATGGCGATGAGAATGTAGTTGCTAGCGATATTAGTTATAACAATTTAGATATTGTTAATACCGGTATTTTTGAGATTGCGGATGCTCAAGACTATGCTAGTATAAAAACCTGTGTTGAAAAGCATCAAATAGATACCGTTTATTTAATGGCTGCCATGTTAAGTGCTACGGGCGAAAAGTACCCAATGAAAGCTTGGGATTTAAACATGACATCTTTATTTAATGTATTGAATTTAGCGCGAGATAAATTTATAAAAAGAGTGTTTTGGCCATCAAGTATTGCGGTTTATGGGTCTACAACACCAACAGAATATACTCCACAATATACTATCATGGAACCTTCAACCGTTTATGGTATTACCAAACAAGTGGGTGAGCGTTGGTGTGAGTATTATCATAAAAAGTATAATATAGATGTAAGAAGTATTCGTTATCCAGGCATTATAAGTTGGAAAACACCACCGGGTGGAGGCACCACGGATTATGCAGTTGAAATATATCATGAAGCTATTAAGGCTAAATCTTATAAATGTTTTTTAAAAGAAGACACAGAACTGCCAATGATGTTTATGGACGATGCCATAAAAGCTACCGTAGATATTATGACGGCTAAATCTAAAAACGTAAAAATCAGGTCGTCTTATAATTTAGCGGCTATAAGTTTTACGCCTCAAGAAGTAGCGGCATCTATAAAAAAGCATATCCCCGAGTTTAAAATTACTTATGCACCAGATTACAGACAAGATATTGCGAGTACTTGGCCTAAGAGTATTAATGATTCTTACGCGAGAGAAGACTGGAAATGGAAACATGCGTTTTCATTAGAAGATATTACTGAAGAAATGCTTTTTCAGCTAGGTAAAAAATATAATACTATTTCAAAAGCGTCCCAATAAGTAATATTTTAAAGCTAAATTGGTATTAACCCTAAATCTTAATTAGTATGCTTGAAAATTTTTGGTTTAATGTTGAGTATGGTATCAATCATGTACTTGATATTAATGCCTACGACCATGTTTTATTTCTTATTGTCTTATCGATTCCTTATGTTTTTAAAGATTGGAAACGTGTATTTCTACTAGTTTCTATGTTTACTTTAGGGCATACTTTATCTTTGGTTTTGGCAGCTTACAGTGTAGTAACTGTAAATGTTACCATGGTTGAATTTCTTATACCTATTACCATTTTAGTTGTTGCCCTTTTTAATGTGTTTACATCTGGTAAAGGTGCACAACGCGAAAAGGTGGGTGTGTTATTTTTATCTACACTGTTTTTTGGATTGGTGCACGGTTTAGGTTTTGCACGCGAATTTAAAATGCTATTGGGCGATACCGATAATAAACTGGTGTTATTACTAGAGTTTGCTTTAGGAATTGAATTAGCACAAGTTATCATTGTATTTGTGGTGCTATTTTTAGGCTATATCGTACAAACTATCTTCAGGTTAACTAAACGCGATTGGATTATGGTAATTTCGGCCATAGTAGTTGGTTTAGTTATTCCTATGATTTTAAATAGCGACTTCTTAGCTTAAAATTTTATTAGGGCGTTATCCAAGGGTCGGGCTATGCGTTGCAAGTTCTCGCTTTGTCCGATAATTATCGGAGCTCGCTGTGGGCCTTCCACTGCTATCCCTAACGCAAAACCGTTTCTACAACAAACTTTCGTAAAACTTTAACGAACTTGCGTTGTAATTAAAATACTAACTAACTATATTCGTTATATGGACTAGCGTTAAGGATTGTAGAGGAAATCCTTTTGCTTTTTAGCAAAAGATTGAAACGGAAAGCCTGACCCGAATTGTTGTAAAGTTTAAAGATTTAATTGAAGCTTTAAATGAGGGTAACGCCCAAATAAATAAAAAAATTAATGCCAGAAAATAAACAGCTTAAGTACGATAAAGCATATTTAAGAATTGCGCAGGAGTGGGGAAAACTGTCTTACTGTGAACGCAGGCAAGTTGGTGCCATTATCGTGAAGGATAGAATGATAATTTCTGATGGATACAATGGTACCCCATCTGGTTTCGAAAATTTTTGTGAAGATGATGAAGGCTACACCAAGTGGTATGTGTTACATGCCGAGGCTAATGCCATTTTAAAAGTAGCAGCATCAACACAATCGTGTAAAGGTGCAACGCTATACATAACCATGTCGCCTTGTAAAGAATGCAGTAAATTAATACACCAAGCAGGTGTGGTTAAAGTAGTTTATAACATAGCTTATAAGGATAATTCTGGATTAAAATTTTTAGAAAGAGCAGGAATAGAACTTGAACAAGTTAAAGATTTAAAAGCATAATGTCGAATCAAAAAAAATATTGGCCATTAGTATTGGGCGTTGCTATAGCAGCGGGTATTTTTATTGGTGGGAAGTTAGATTTTACAGACTCGCCAGACCGGTTATTTTCTACCAATAGCAAAAAAGATAAACTTAACAGACTCATAGATTATATAGAATACGACTATGTAGATGATGTGAACACCGATAGTATTGTTGATGTTACTGTAAACGGTATTCTAGATAATCTAGATCCGCATTCTGTGTACATTCCTAAAGCAGATATGGCGCGTGTTACTGAAGAAATGAAAGGTGATTTTGTAGGTATTGGTGTGAGTTTTTATACCTATAAAGATACCATTGCTGTTATTCGTGCTATTGAAAACGGACCAAGTGCCAAAGCTGGGATTAAAGGTGGTGATAGAATTATTATGGCTAATAGCGATTCGTTATTTGGTACTCACCTAAAAGATGGGGAGATTATTAAAAAACTAAAAGGCGCGATAAATTCTAAAGTGAAGCTTAAAGTATATCGAAGAGGTGAACCAAAACTTTTAAACTTTACATTAAAACGCGGAAAAATTCCTATTAAAAGTGTGGATGCGGCTTATATGCTGACTGAAAAATTAGGATATATAAAAGTGAACCGTTTTGCCGAATCTACATATAAAGAATTTAAATCTGGCATTGAAAAATTGGAGACTTTAGGTGCCACTGAAATAGCTTTGGATTTACGCGATAATCCGGGTGGTTTTTTAGGTGTTGCAGAACAAATAGTAGATGAATTTCTTGAAGACGATAAACTTATTTTGTTTACTAAAAATAAGAGAGGTGATATCGAGAAAAGTTATGCGACAAGTAAAGGCGATTTTGAAGAAGGTAAAGTATATGTGCTGATTGATGAAAACTCAGCTTCGGCAAGTGAAATTGTTGCAGGGGCATTACAAGATAATGATAAAGGGACTATTGTGGGGCGACGCTCCTACGGAAAAGGGCTTGTACAGCGCGAAATGGATTTAGGCGATGGTAGTGCGGTGCGCTTAACCGTATCTCGCTATTACACACCAACAGGACGTTCTATTCAGCGTCCATATACCAATGGGAATAGAGATTATTACGACGAGTATTTTGATAGGTTGGATAGTGGTGAGCTTCTTGATCCTGAAAAAATTAAAGTAGATGATTCTTTAAAATTCACAACCCCGGAAGGAAAAGTGGTTTATGGTGGTGGTGGTATTATTCCCGATGTTTTTGTGCCTATAGATAATAGCATGCAAAACGAAACACTTTCTTTTTTACTACGTCGTGGATTTTTTGGAAATTTTGTGTTTGAAGAATTAGAAAAAGATCGTCATCTCCATGATAACGCTTCAAGACAAGTTTTTATAGATTCCTTTGAAGTAGGCAGTGATCTCGTATTTGCTTTTCAAGATTACTTAAATCTAAGAACAGAATCTAAAGTTACTTTTGTAGCCTACCACGAAGAGGTAAAACAATACATTAAAGCCACACTTGCCGACCAACTTTTTGGAGCCGGCGCTTTTGAAGAGGTTTATAACCAAAACGACATCATGATTGATGAGGTTATTAAATTGAGTGATGGGAAATAGTTACTCCAAAATTTTATCGTGAACTTAAGTATACTTGCCACCATTACAAAGTGCTAAAGTATCAGTAGCTGCATACGCACCGCTTCAAGAAGCTTCTGGGATAGAACAAGAATATTAAAGACTATAGCGGCTGAAGTGACAAACAGTAATCAAGGAAGTATAAACCCAAAAGGAGAGCCATGCGAATAATATTTTTATCAATATTTATATTACTATTTTTAAGTCGTAAAACAACATTTAAGAGAAATAATGATTTAACGTTAAATGATAAATTACTCATTGAAAAAGTAATTAAATCAAAAAAAATAAAAAAGTATAACTACTCACAAATAGGATTGTTAAATTCTAATTTGTTAAAGTTATTAGAGGAAAATATTAATTTCGAAAATGGACAATACCCAGAGTTTGGGGATTTAAGAAATACGCTAGAAGATTCTATTTTAAATGTTGTTTTTAATGAAACTGAAGTAAATAAACTAAAAAATCAATTAAATAAACCTTTAAATGTTAATAGAGGAACAGATAAATCTAATACAAACTCAATATACAGAGAAGCAATTGTTTATAATTTCTCAATACCTATTTTTTGCGAAAAAGAAAACTATGCTATAATTATGTATTCTTATGGAAATAAGATATATGAATTAGGTGGTAGTGGTGTAATTTTACTCAAAAAAACGATTGATGATTGGATTATTATCGATGAATTTTGGAATACAATGACTTAGCTAAATACGTTTCTGAATTTCAATCTGAAATATGCAATTAATAAAGAATTTTTTTTACATTTTAGCTTTCGCTTTTATTATATTGTCTTGTAGTAAAAATGTAAATCATTTAGAAAAAGAGAATATTGAAGAAATAATTTCAGTTATTATTAATAAAAAAAGTTTTCCGTTACCTCCACCACCTATATTTTTAGGAGATTCTATAGTAAATGTTATCGATAAAAAAACTATTGATTCGTTAAAATCTGTTAATTTAACCGTAGCGATATACCCTATAGTTAATAGTTTGTTGTTGAATGTTAATGAATTAACCCAATCTCAAAAAAACAATAAGACCGAACGCCTTTTGGATGTGCGACTTAAAAATAAAGTAAATATAAATTTAATTAATAAAATGAGTCAGCACAATATCATTTTTGGTGATACCATCATTTTGAAAAAATCTAAAGATTGGAAAGAGTATGATTTATTATATTACTTTTCTAATATATCATTGAGCTCAAATTTAGACTATGCTAAAGTGTCAGTTGGAGTTAGTAGAAGTGCTCTTTGGGGTCAGGGTTATGATTTATATCTAAAGAAAGAAAAAAATGAAGGAAAGTGGGTTATTGAAAAAACGATAGAAGGAGAAGTTTGGTAAAATAACTAACCCCGCTACCGCAAGTTTATAACTAGTGGAAGTAAGAGTAAAAAAAACAAATAAGAGAAGCCACATTTTAGAGATAAGATGTGGCTTTTTAGTCTAAATACTTTCAATCTTATCATGCACCTTAACATCCTTGCCACCATTCCAAAGTGTTAAAATATCAGTAGCCACATGTGAACCACTTCCAGAAGCCATAGCGAACTGGCTACGCCATCCTGCCAAAGTACCAGCAACATATAAGTTGTCTTCAATTAAATGATTGGAATTTTTTAACCAAATGCGGTCTTTTTCAATTGCAGCTCGTGGGTGTGGTTCAATATAATGTTCTAAACCTTTTATGGTTATTAAATTGGTGTAACCGACCGCAATAACAACAATTTTAGACGTATAGGTGTTTTTATTAGTTGTAATTTTAAAACCGTCACTTGATTTAGATATGTCACAAACTTTTTCATTTTCAATTTGCTCAACATGTGGATACAAGCTTGAAAGCTGTTTTTTTCCGTTTTCTAAAATAGATGCTCCTGTTGTTCCAGGCGCTAAACCTAAAACATTATTAAATAGAGCGGTTTGTAAATGTGACGTTTTTTGATGCGTAATAATGCCAATGGTTTTTTTTGCAGCAAAGGCTTTTGGTTTGGCAGAGCCTAAAACCAATGCACAAGACATGCCTGCTGCACCGCCGCCAATAATTAAAGCATCATACATACTATTTGCGTTCTTTTATTTTCTGCTCTATACGTTTTGAGGTTCTTAAAATAGCCATCATTATGATAACACAAAGTGATGCAACAATAGTGATAACAGCAATAATACTATCACCTTCAAAAGGCCCATCAAAATTAACTTTGGTAAAATTATAGATGATTAAACCTAAGGCAATCACACTAAGTAATATGGTAAAAATTTTCATTTATTTAAAATTTTAAAATAGTGCTTGTTTACGAATAGACACTATTTACTGGTTTAATTAGTTTGCCAAATGATCATTTTGGGATTTAAACAACTTCAAACAACGCTTTTATGTTGTGCGCAAATAATTTTACCGCGATCGCCAATAAAACAACTCCGAATACTTTTCTAACGATATTAATACCATTTTGTCCAATAATGCGTTCAATTTTAGCCGAAGTTTTAAGCACAATATAAATAATAATAACATTCATTATAACGGCGATAATGATATTTTCAATTCTAAATTCAGCTCTTAGCGAAAGTAACGTAGTTAAACTACCAGGGCCAGCAATCAATGGAAACGCCAACGGAAAAACAGCAGTAGTCATGGAGTCATGCTCTTCTTGTTTGTAAAGCGTAATGCCTAAAATCATTTCTAAAGCAATAAAAAATAAAATAAAAGCACCAGCAACAGCAAATGAGTTGACATCAATACCAATTAAGTTTAAAATACTTTTACCTAAAAAAAGAAATACAATTAAAATTATCCCAGCAATAATTGACGCTTTTTCACTTTGAATATGTCCCGCTTTTTTTCTTAAATCAATTACAATAGGGATGTTCCCAACAATATCAATCACCGCAAACAATATCATAAATGCTGTGAATATCTCTTTAAAATTAAACTGCATGATCTCGGTTTTTATAAAATTCTAAATTTTCGGCAAAAGTAGATTATTATATTAATTAAATTCAATTCCATATTAACTATTTTTGCTCGCTACAAGATAAATAATTTTATGTTTCAATTAGGAAAAACTATTGTCTCTGAGGACATTATAAAAAAAGATTTTATGTGTAACCTATCGGCATGCAAAGGCGCGTGTTGTGTTGATGGTGATGCAGGTGCTCCTCTTGAAGCTGATGAAGCAGAAATACTAAAAGATATTTATCCAAAAGTGAAACCTTTTTTACGAAAAGAAGGTATTGACGTTATAGAATCTCAAGGGTCATATATTACTACAGAAGATGGCGAATTAGAAACACCATTAATTAACGGTGCTGATTGTGCTTATGTTATTTTTGATGAAAAAAAAGTAGCACTCTGCGGCATTGAAGAAGCTTATAATCAAGGAGAAATTTCTTGGAAAAAACCTGTTTCCTGCCATCTATATCCAATACGTGTTCAAGATTACAGTGAGTTTTCGGCAGTAAACTATCACAAATGGGAAATTTGTGATGATGCTTGTGCATTAGGTAAAGAATTACAAATTCCTATCTACAAATTTGTAAAAGAAGCGTTAATAAGAAAATTTGGTGAAGATTGGTACACTGAATTAGAAAAGGTCGCAGAAACTTTTTAACACCTCATAAATTATTAAAAAACCTAGTAAAAAACCTAGCAAAAAGCCTTGTAAACAAAGGGTTTATGCTTTAATAACTTGATTTTTTTTTGTAAACAATTTCAATTTTTTATTTTATTAAAGAACTGATAATCATACATTTAAGTGTTTTTTTTTGTAAACTTCTGAGTTTCATGTCTTTTCTTTGTTTGTTAAAAACTTGTTGAAAACGTTTCAAATTTTTTTTATAATGTATCAATCATTTTACAATCTTTGTGTTGCTGAAATTGAAGTAAATTTTAGTTAATTTTTTTTAAATCCATCAAATCCCTATGTATCAAGCAATTGAACCCGCCCTTCAAGAAAATAAAAATCATTTTATTATTTTTTCTATGAAACAGAATAATGTTTGGAAAGGGGTATCAAAGCGAGAGGTTAGTATTTAAATTGCTGTATAAATTTCGAAAATCCATTAATATTCTATTGACTAATTAATCCTTTTAAATTAAATTTTTTTTATGGAGATTACCCAAATAATAAAAAGAGATTATGAAACAAGCCCTTTTGTTTTAAATAAAATTTCTAATGCTATTGAGAAAGCAATGCTTTCTGTTGGAAATGGTAAGAAAGAAGATGCAAATACAATCTCTGTTAATGTTTTACAAGCATTATTAGAGAGAAAAGCAAAAGACCATAACTATTTGCCTACCGTAGAAGAAGTGCAAGATCTTGTAGAAGAGACATTAATGGTAAGCTCTTTTCCTAGGGTAGCAAAAGCCTATATATTATACAGAGATGAACAAGCTAGAAGTAGAAAAACAAATATTTTTGAAAAGCGCATTAACCTAAAACCTTATGAGTATCCTGAGCTTAATGAGTATGTAGATGCTATAAGACATTCATATTGGATTCATTCTGAATTTAATTTCACAAGTGATATTCAGGATTTTAAAACAAGACTGACTATTGTAGAGCAAAATGCTATTAAAAATACAATGCTTGCCATTTCGCAAATTGAAGTTGCAGTAAAATCATTTTGGGGCGAGATATATAACAAAATGCCAAAACCGGAAATAGGATCGGTTGGAGCAACGTTCGCAGAAAGTGAAGTGCGCCATCACGATGCCTATTCACATTTATTAGAAATTTTAGGTCTTAATAATGAGTTTAAGCACTTAAAGAAGAAGCCAGTAATAATGAGACGTGTTCATTATTTAGAAACCGCTTTAAAAAACGCAAAAAGTGAGGATAACCAAGAGTATGCAGAATCTATTTTATTGTTTTCTCTTTTTATAGAACACGTGTCTTTATTCTCGCAATTTTTAATAATTATGGCTTTCAATAAGCACAAAAATATGCTTAAAGGTGTTTCTAATGTTGTTGAAGCAACTTCGAAAGAAGAGCAAATTCATGGTGATTTTGGAATTGATATTATTAGAATTATAAAAGATGAAAACCCAACGTGGTTTGGTGAAGAACATAGTGCCATTGTAAGAGAATTATGTAAGGAAGCATTTATATCTGAAAGTAAACTTGTGGATTGGATTTTTGAAGCTGGCGAATTAGAATTTTTACCAAAAGATGTTATTAATGAGTTTATAAAAAATAGATTCAATAATTCGTTAGAGAGTATTGGTATTGAAAAAGTATTCGATGTAAACGAAACATTATTAGCTAAAACCGAATGGTTTGACGATGAAATAATAGGGACAAAACATGGAGATTTCTTCGTGAAGCGTTCTGTGAATTATAGCAAAAGAACAAAAAGTATAACTAGCGACGACCTATTTTAAAACATGAACGAAAACACAAACTTGAAGACTGACCAAAACGTAAATTTAGAAACAACACAAACTTCTAGCCACGATGAATTATTAAAAGCCAGAAAAGATGCTATAAAAGAAGCTAAGACAACTACAAAACCAGAAATAAAATGGTTAACAGAACACAGTCGTCAATTTTTAGCATCTGGTTATCTTACAGAAGGCACTAATCCTGAAGAAAGAATTAGAGAAATTGCAGAAAACGCAGAGTCTATTTTAAAAATCGATGGTTTTGCAGATAAATTTTATGGTTATATGGCAGAAGGCTATTATTCATTAGCGTCTCCAGTATGGTCTAATTTTGGCAAAAAACGTGGCTTACCAATTAGTTGTTTTGGGTCGCATATTTCTGATGATATGGGAGATATCCTTTACACACAATCGGAAGTAGGAATGATGTCTAAATTAGGAGGTGGTACTTCTGGTTACTTTGGTAAATTGCGTCATAGAGGTGCTCCAGTAAAAAACAACGGAAAATCTTCTGGTGCTGTTCATATTATGCAACTCTTTGAAAAAATGGTAGATGTTGTAAGTCAAGGTTCTGTGAGAAGAGGTCGTTTTTCTCCATACTTACCAATTGACCATAAAGATATTAATGAGTTTCTAGAAATAGGGACAGAAGGAAATCCAATCCAAGAGTTAACTCATGGTGTTACGGTTGGAAATGAGTGGATGGAAGAAATGATTGCTGGTGATGCCGATAAAAGAGCTATTTGGGCAAAAGTTTTACAACGCAGAGGCGAAATAGGGTATCCATATATCTTTTTTAAAGATAATGCCAACAATACGTCTCCAGATGTATATAGAGATAAAAACCATGAAATATACGCAAGTAATTTATGTTCTGAAATCATGTTGCCTACAAACGAGAAATGGTCTTTTGTATGCGTTCTGTCTTCAATAAACTTATTACATTACGATAAATGGAAAGATACTGATGCAGTTGAAACCATGGTGTACTTTTTAGATGCTGTTCTAGAAGAGTTTATTACCAAATTAGAGGTATACAGAGATTCTGCAGATCGTGATGATAGACAGACATTTATGTTTATGGAAAAGGCTTATACGTTCGCAAAAGAAAATAGAGCTTTAGGACTAGGGGCTTTAGGGTGGCACTCATTATTACAATCTAAAATGTTAGGTTTTGATAGTCAGGAAGCCTTTGATTTAAATAGTGAAATATTTAAAACGATTCAAGAAAAATCAAATAAGGCATCAGTAGAATTAGCAAAATTATTTGGTGAACCAGAAGTATTAAAAGGATACGGAAGACGTAACACAACATTAAATGCAGTAGCACCAACAACATCGTCTGCTTTTATATTAGGACAAGTATCTCAGGGTATTGAGCCAATTTGGTCTAATAGTTATGTTAAGGATATCGCGAAAATAAAAACAACTATTAAGAATCCTTATTTATTAGAACTTTTAGAAGAGAAAGGATTAAATACACCTGAAGTTTGGAGAAGTATTCGTGATTACGATGGTTCTGTTCAACATATAGAAGGTCTTACTGATCATGAAAAAGATGTGTTTAAAACCTATTCTGAAATTGATCAAATGACTATTATTTATCAAGCAGCAAATAGGCAGAATCATATAGATCAAGCACAGTCTTTAAATATTATGGTACATCCAGATATGCCAGTTAAAGACATTAATAAACTTTATGTTACCGCTTGGAAACTAGGTGTTAAATCATTGTATTACCAGCACAGTATGAATGCTGCACAGAAGTTTAAGCAAAAGAAAGAATGTGCCAGTTGTGAAGGGTAATAGAATTTAATGTGCAAATCATAACATAATTATTGGGTCGTCCTCCCGAAAGGGGGGACCCCAAATTTTTAAAAAAGCACCTCAATTGAGGTGCTTTTTTTGTTGAATAGGTTCTCAGTTTAAAATATTTAATTTTTAAATTTGTAGAGTTTTTCTATCTTCATAAACTATTTACACTAATTTGTATATGATTAGAAGGTCTCTTTTCTTTGGTGTTTTAATTGTTCTGGGTGTATTACTTTATTTAAATCCAAACTTTAAAACAATTTCGGCGGGTATTGCAATACTACTTTTTGGAATGATTATGCTAGAAGAGGGTTTTAAGGTTTTTACTAAAGGGCCATTACAAAATATATTAAAAAAAGCTACAAATAAACTTTATAAAAGTATCACAACTGGTGCTTTTGTTACCGCATTAATTCAATCGAGTTCCTTAGTTTCTGTTATCACAATTTCATTTATCAGTGCAGAATTAATCACATTAGCAGGTGGTATAGGATTAATTTTCGGATCTAATATTGGTACTACAGCTACGGCTTGGTTAGTGGCTGGGTTTGGCCTTAAAGTTAAGGTGTCTGCTTTAGCAATGCCTATGCTGGTTTTCGGAATTATTTTTTCCTTTCAAAAAAAACCAACTTTAAAAGGTGTTGGAAATGTTTTGGCTGGTTTAGGCTTTTTCTTTTTGGGTATTCATTACATGAAAGAAGGGTTTGATGTTTTTAAAGACTATGTTGATTTATCGCAATATGCGGTTTCAGGGTTTTTAGGGGTGTTAATATATGCTGGATTAGGCATTATTATAACAACAATTCTTCAGTCAAGTAGTGCAACCTTAGCATTAATATTAACAGCGTTATCGGTTGGACAGATAGAATATGAAAATGCATTAGCTTTAGCTATTGGCGCAAATATTGGCACTACAATTACGGCTGTTTTAGGTTCGTTAGGTTCAAATGTTGCAGGTAAAAGGTTGGCAGGGGCTCATTTAATTTTTAATATGACAACAGGTGTTATTGCTATTGCGCTAATATTTCCTTTAGCGAGATTAGTTGATAATTTATCATATGTATTTGAAATTTCGAATACAAATTACACCTTGAAATTGGCTTTATTTCATACCATATTTAATGTTATCGGTGTGATTGTTATGATACCCTTTATTAAAATCTTAGAACGCTTATTATTGAGGTTAATTAAAGATAAAGACCATAAAGGAATTAGTGAACCGAA
>Ga0209715_1000030_pt1 | contig 162548 bp, 147 predicted proteins | sample COGITO_mtgs_1205_2_FD_184809 | JGI IMG/M metagenome (GOLD analysis project Ga0209715, IMG submission 184809) | Pelagic marine microbial communities from North Sea - COGITO_mtgs_120503 (SPAdes) (version 2) | ecosystem: Environmental > Aquatic > Marine > Epipelagic ... | reverse complement strand
TCCATTGGCACCAGGTGCCGACACTACATACACATTGACATTAACCGCTGATGCAACCATTACTTATACGATTGTGGGAACAAAAACAGTTGATTATGGCATTGTAAATTCAGTTAATATAAGAAATATCTATGATACTGCAGGTCCGTTTACTAATGGGCAAGATGGTATTCTTGAAAATTCTGGTGCGAAAATAGAATTTTTTGTGGGAACAACTGGAACATCTTATTTACCATTTAGAAATAACCAAAATTATTTTTATACGTGGTGGGCCACTGGTGCAGTACCAAATGCATTTGTTGCACAACTTAATGATACTGCAACTGGACGTTTCCCGTGCATTGGTACTGTTATATCAGATCAAAGTAATTCAGAAGGAGGAGCATATCTAGGTTCGGATTGGTTAGCTTTTCACCCAGCGTCGGGTTCATCCGCAAATGATACTATAAAATTACGCATAAAAATAACATCAATACAGTCTCATACAATTACAGGATATACCTTGTATTTTGGAGCAACGGGAAATTCATCATGTGGATTCACTATTACGTCGAATACTGGAACACATCTTGCGCGAACCGCTGTTAGCGCTCAATCGTCTACTGCATCAACGGGTTGGACATATGTGGGCACAGAAGACCAATATACAAAAGTACATAAATATACAAAAAACGAGATTAATATTACAGGAAATGATTATATGAATATCATTATTGATGATAATGGTAATTTCGGGGACGATGCAGGCGTTTTAAAGATAATATTACATGTATCCAAACCGGATACACTAACATTCACCGACGATATTTTAACCATAGAAAATAGTATTAATGCAAGTGATACAGACCCGGTAAATTTCATGTTGCCAGTAGGATACTCAATGAGCAACCTCAATGTAACCAATTTTTCAGGAACCGGAACAGTTACTTATACGTTGTCTACTGATGGTGCAACAGATATTACCGGAACATTCACTGCATCGGGGACCAATCTTTTGAGTGGAAACCCAATTTTCGCAATTGCCACTGATACCACCTATAATTTGACATTGACCGTTGATGCTACTATTGCTTATACGATTATGGGAACTAGATTATATACTATGAAATCAAGTGAATATTCAGTTTCACAATTAATTACAGCTGGTTATACCCAACAACAATTGATTGATGGTAAATTTTGGATTGCAGACGATACTGCAAATCGGTTTTTTCCTATTTATGATGATGGTTTACTTGACGTTAGTGGTGGTAATATGATTGTTCGTGATAACTTTATAATGGGTTCAGGAAACATAGATTTAAGCAATGCATTAATTACACAACCATCCACAATTGATGCAGATATAACAGTGACAAATCGTTTGTTTGTTACCGGTGATGTATCAATGGGTGCTGACGGGTTGAATGTTGCAGGTGATATTACAATAAATGGAAATCTATCTGTTGAATCGTATAAAGAAAATTCAATCTCACCATCGGCAGTAAAAAGTGACGCTGATGGTTCCATAACTGAATCTAACATGACCGCCATTATGAATGATTCTTCATATGATAAGTTACAAATGAATGGTGATGTCTCATTGAATGCAACGGTTAGTACACCGGGATATAGTGTAACATTAGAAACTGTGGCAAATACGGTTCCAGACACTTCGTCAAGTCCTTCAGACGCAATTACATTGAATACTTCAAACTCTAAAACAGTAAGCAACGCGTATCAAGCGGCTCAAGGTAGAGTTCCTATAATAGATCACACCGGACGATTAGTTGGTCTTGTTCGTGAAGATAATAAAGGTTATCTTTCAACAAATTATGGTTCTAGTACATTCGGTATAGGTAGCAATGTAATTGGCATTGGTATATCTGACGATGCTAGCCATATATGCAAAGTACAAATGGATACTGGTATATCTATATCAACCGATGAAGGTTCAACCTGGACAACTACGTATACCGGTTTTTCGGGTATTACGTTTGCGGCTGCAGAAACTGGTACTAGTTCGCCACTAAATATCGTACAATGTGGTGTGAGTGTGTCTGGCGATGGAAAATATATGGTTGTGATTCCATCGCAGAATACGAATGTATTATTTTCAAATGATTTTGGTGCAAATTGGAGTTCAAAATTCAGTGTGGGTACTAATAGTAAAATTAATACGAATATGTCTATTTCTGGACAATATATTTGTATTCATGAGGCAGCCGGTACGGGTAAAATTTACATGAGCAACGATTATGGAGTAACTTTTATTCAAAATAGTGCTACTTCCTCTAGTAATAATAGTAAACATATTTCTATGTCATCTAGTGGTCAATATATAGCTCTTAGAAACCATTGGGGTAGTAAAGATTATGGTGTAACTTGGGGTAGTTATGGTGGCAGTTTGAGATGGGGTGGTTGGACAGGTGATAAACGATTTGAAGGTCAAACTCATGCAGTATGGGGACCTAATCCTAATATTCAGGTATTGGTGAATATGTGGAGTCCTCGTTTATTTATTAGTGTAGATGGTGGTGCAACATATAACATTGGTTCTACCCAAATAGCTACAGCATCCGGTTGGACATATAGCGGTGATGCTTATAAAATAATAACTTTAGCTCTAAGTAATGATGGCAAAAACTTGTATTTCACCCATAAGTTAGGTCGTTATGTTGTACGAATAAATATAGACGGTATAGGTTACACCCCCCCAGTTTACCAAGCGTCAAGTGACAAAGTTACTTATTTCGGTGCATCCACCAAATTAAAACTTACGAATGGTATTCAGTTAAGTGATAATACTATAGTAAACACAACCAACATAAGTTCAGGAACCTATGCAACAAATGATGTTGTTTTCAAACCATCACATTTTGACAACATGACCGTTACAGGTGATTTCGCATCAAATCCACCATTGTCAGCTTCTGATTATCGTATAAAAACCAATATACAAGAGTTAGATGAAACGCATACAATAGATAAGCTACGCCCGGTAACATACTATCAAACCCAGATGAAAAAGAACGCGATTGGTTTTATAGCACATGAATTACAAGAGCATTATCCTGAATTGGTCGAAGGAGAAAAAGACGGAGATAAGATGCAATCTGTCAATTATACCGGCATTTTAGCTATCTTAGTAAATGAAATAAAGAATTTGAAACAAAATATTAAGGATACTCGCAATACATTATCTGCCCAAAACAGTGCATTATAATTTGATGAGCGTTTTACCGAGAAAAACGATAGAAATAGAAGATATAATCATAAAACATAATTATGAAAGCGTAGAATTAAGGGAAGAACTTACCAACTATTTAACAAATGTTTGTGTTAATGATGATAATTGTATAAAATGTATAATAAAATAATTTATACATTAATCTTAACAAAAATATTATTTCTATATGATATATAGAAATAATAATGGCAGAAGATTATACCTATGAAATTGGTGAAATTATTAGTGGAGAAATTGAATATCCACCACAGTGGGTTCGCGATTATATTTATGCTAACCAGGATGCTAATCTAACTGCATGGGGTGGAACCGATGTATCATTTACTGTGTCCAGTGCAACTGAATCATATGGTCAAGGTACCTATAAATTGAGTGCTAATTTGGTGAGAGAAAGTACCGTAGCTGCCGTTGGTTTGTCGACTGATAGAAACTTTGCTATGACAAATTTATTTAATAATGAATATAATGAATGGTACCACAATACTAGTTACTATACTGGATGGCAAACCGCTCCATCATCTTTGACAAATCCCAATTTTAGTATTGATTTAACCCCTACCCTTACTATAACCAGTGACATTCCAGTTGTAACAATAGAATTTCCAGAAGCATTACAAATAACCAAATATCAACTTTGGGGAGCCAACACCAATGGAACTTATGCGGAGCATTATCTCTTTGGATATGATGAAGGCACAGGTGTATATGATTTATTAAACCACTCTACTGATACTCTTAACAATACGTCGCAGACGTATAATGTAAATTCGGCAGGCAAGGTTTATAAAAAATATGCATTTACACCCAGTCAACCTGTATATACTCAATATATAACACCTGAACTACGATTTTTCGGTTATGTTGTCAGAACGACCCCCTCCTCTCTCACATTCACCGACGATATTTTAACCATAGAAAACAGCATTGATACAAATGATACAGACCCGGTAAGTTTCGTGTTGCCTGTAGGATACGAAATGAGCAACCTGAATGTAACCAATTTTTCAGGAACCGGTACGGTTTCATATACATTATCTACTGATGGAGCAACGGATATTACCGGTACATTCACTGCAACCGGTGACAATCTGTTGGCTGGAAATCCATTGGTACCAGGTGCCGACACTACATACACATTGACATTAACCGCTGATGCAACCATTACTTATACGATTGTGGGAACAAAGTCGGTGGATTCTGGCATTATAACATATGGCACACCTGACTGGTCAACATTAAGTAAAACAACAATCAGACCAGATGTTCCAATCGCTAGTGCTAGGTTTGGTAGTTCTATTGCAATAAGTGGTAATTATGCGATTGTTGGTGCTTTTATTGATAATAAAGCATATATTTTTGAAAAAACTGGGTTGGGTGGGTGGAGTCAGGTTAGTGTGCTGGAATCAAGTTATTCAGTGAATCAATTCGGGTATTCAGTAGCAATAGATGGCGATTATGCGATTGTTGGTGCTTCTACCAGTGCTGGCCCAGGAGTTAGTCCTGGCTATACCTACGGTTCTGCTCATATATTTAAACGAGATGGTTCTGGTGCATGGAACGAAGAAGTAATGCTTCAACCAACAGATAAATTATCTAGTAACACCAGCTATTTACGTTTCGGTTGGTCAGTAGCAATAGATGGTGATTATGTAGCCATTGGAGCCCCCATCAACAATTTTTATTCGACATCTTCAGGAAGTGCATTTGGTTCAGCGCATGTTTATAAACGAGACGGTGCTGGTGATTGGAACTCGTTCGACGACCTTGTTCCATTTAATAGTGATTTTACGGATAGGACTAGTGGAAATACGTCTTTTGGTATGACTATAGCACTACAAGGTGATGAACTGTTTGTAGGTTCTGGTGGAACCACCAATCAGGGTGGTAGTGCTGTGCGTATATTTAAATTGAATAGTGCTGGTGATGCATTTGAACCTAGTCAATTTATTTCACCTGAACCAGATGTAGGTGATGGTTTTAGTAAGTATGGTCTTGCAGTAAGCGGTGATTACATGATTGTAGGTGCGGTTTTAGACGACTATAATAATAATTCATTCATCGATACAGGTGCCGCATATATATATCTACGAAACGACTCTGGTGTTTGGAACGAACAGAAACATTTATACGGACAAGACCCTGTAGCGAGTGACTATTTCGGTTGGTCAGTAGCAATACATGGCGATTTCGCGATGGTAGGTGCTAAATGGAAAAATTCTCCGTCTGTAGGTGCAGCGTTTGTTTATGAACGAAACGGTACGAATTGGACTCAAATACAATATATCTTAGGTACAGGTGACCAATTCGGTTATAGTGTAGCAATGGATGGTGATTCTTGGTTGGTTGGTGAAATCTATGAAGATAGCGGTGGCGTGGTCTATAATTATGGACCAAATATTCCCATAATACTCAATCCTACCCCTCTCACATTCACCGACGATATTTTAACCATAGAAAACAGCATTGATGCAAATGATACAGACCCGGTAAGTTTCGTGTTGCCAGTAGGATACGAAATGAGCAACCTGAATGTAACCAATTTTTCAGGAACCGGTACGGTTTCATATACATTATCTACTGATGGAGCAACGGATATTACCGGTACATTCACTGCAACCGGTGACAATCTGTTGGCTGGAAATCCATTGGCACCAGGTGCCGACGCCACATACACATTGACATTGACCGCTGATGCAGCCATTACTTATACGATTGTGGGAACAAAAACAGTTGATTATGGTATTTTATTCATTAGTTATGATTGGTCAAACCTAAGTGAAGAAATAATCAGTGCGGATACACCTGTACATGACGCACGATTTGGTAATACTATCGACAAAAGTGGCAATTATATGATATCATCTGCGCCTCAAAAAGATAGTAATAAAGGAGCCGCATATATTTTTGAAAGAAATGCTTCGGGTGCTTGGAGTCAGGTTCAATATCTCCAACCAGCTTCGTTAACAAGTGACGCCAAATTCGGTGGTGGTCTAGCAATTGATGGCAATTATGCTGTTTTTGGTTCAACCAGCATGAATAGCGTGTATGTGTATGAATTGGAAAATGGGGTTTGGACCGAAAAACAAACTATTGTAGCTGATACGTCATGGAATACTAATAGTAGCTTCGGTATTAACATGTCAATGAATGGTGATTTTTTTGTTGTTGGATCGAGATCGTCCAGTAATATTGGTGGTTCTCAAGGTTCAGCCCATATTTATAAACGGGATGGTTCTGGTACGTGGAACGAGTTCGGCATGGTAATTCCATTTAAAGGCAGTTCTGGTAATTGGAGCGATGAGACAACTACAGGACAGCTATTTGGTATACGTACAAAAATACAAGGGGATGATTTGTATGTAGGCGCTTATGGTAGTGGCCAAGTATTTGTCTTTAAAATGAATAGCGGTAATACTGCTTTTGAACCGCAACAAATAATCACTACTTCTACTGCTAATATAGATGGGTACGGTATGTTAGATGCGGATGGAGATCATCTAATAGTAGGTGCCTTTGGTGGTAATGATGAATCTGCATTTATATATGAGCGAGACAGTTATGGTGTTTGGGGAAATGAAGTACAAATCCTTGATCACATTCCAAATACCAGCGACCAGTTTGGTTATTCAGTATCTATAAGTGGTACTCGGGCAGTTGTTGCTGGATATGGAACATCTTCAAATGAGGGTGCCGCGTATATTTATGAAAAGCAAAGTGGTGGTGGTTGGACCAAAATACATGACATTACACCACCGAGTGGTAGTACCGGTTATGTAGGTGTTTCAACATTCATAGATCACGAATACTTTATGGTCGGGGCGTATTTGGGAGATACAGATGGTGTAGCAGGTGGCGTGGTCTATAGTTATAAAGCATTCGGCAGTGATGAAGGAATCTATCTTCCTACCCCTCTCACATTCACCGACGATATTTTAACCATAGAAAACAGCATTAGCCAAAATGATACAGACCCGGTAAGTTTCGTCTTGCCAGCAGGATACGAAATGAGCAACCTCAATGTAACCAATTTTTCAGGAACCGGTACGGTTACTTATACATTGTCTACTGATGGTGCAACAGATATTACCGGTACATTCAGTGCATCGGGAACCAATCTTTTGAGTGGAAACCCAATACTAGTGATTGCAGCTGATACCACCTATATTTTGACATTGACTGCGGATGCCAGCATTACTTATACGATTATGGGAACTAGATTATATACTATGAGTTCAAGCGAATATTCCATTTCACAATTAATTACAGCTGGTTATACCCAACAACAATTGCTTGATGGTAACTTTTGGATTGCAGACGATACTGCAAATCGGTTTTTTCCTATTTATGATGATGGTTTACTAGATGTTAGTGGTGGTAATATGATTGTTCGTGATAACTTTATTATGGGAACAGGAAACATAGATTTAAGTAATGTACTAATTAAACAACCATCCACATTTGATGCAGATATATCAGTGACAAATCGTTTGTTTGTTACCGGTGATGTATCAATGGGTACTGTTGGGTTGAATGTTGCGGGTGATATTACAATAGATGGAAATCTATCTGTTGAATCGTATAAAGATAATTCAATCTCACCATCGGCAGTAAAAAGTGACGCTGATGGTTCCATAACTGAATCTAACATGACCGCCATTATGAATGATTCTTCATATGATAAATTACAAATGAATGGTGATGTCTCCTTGAATTCAACGATTAGTACACCGGGATATAGTGTAACATTCGAAACTGTGGCAAATACGGTTCCAGACACTACATCAAGTCCTTCAGACGCAATTACATTGAATACAAGTAACTCTAAAATAATAACAAATTCTCGCCAGCAGTATGTGGGTCCTGGTAACCATGCCAGAATAGATAACACTGGACGGTTAGTCGGTCTTGTTAATAGTACTGGTACTATTAGTCTTTCAACAAATTATGGTGATAACTTCACCAGTATAGGTAGTAATGGTATTGGTATAGCTATATCTGCCGACGGAACCTATATATGCAAAGTAGAAACTACCACAGGTATACATATTTCAACCGATGAAGGTTCAACCTGGACAAACACATATACAAATTTTTCGGGTATTTCATTTTTGAGTTATACTGGTGGTGATAGTGGGTCGTCGCCAATTCTCTATGTAGCTGATGTATGTATTTCTGGTAACGGACAATATATATGTGTGATTATTGCGCAGAATACGAATGTATTATTTTCAAATGATTTTGGGGCAACTTGGAGTTCAAAATTCAATGTAGGACCGAATGCAATGTACAATTCTCGTATGTCTATTTCTGGACAATATATTTGTATTCATGCTTCATATAACGGAGGTCAAATATGGGTGAGTAATGATTATGGCGTTACTTTTCTTCAAAATAGTAGTGCCCCGACGGGTTGTTGGGGTATGAGTATGTCATCCAGTGGTCAATATATATATGTTAAGTCAAACTACTGTAGTAAAGATTATGGTGTAACTTGGGGGTCTCACTCATCATCATTAAGGTGGGGGGGGTGGACAGGTGATAAACGATTTGAAGGTTATGCTCACTCGGTATGGGGACCGAATGGTGATATTCAGGTACTAATGAATATGTGGAGTCCTCGTTTATTTATTAGTGTAGATGGTGGTGCAACATATAACATTGGTTCTACCCAAATAGCTACATCAATCGGCCAAGCGGATAGCTATTTTGGGGGTACCAACAGAAAAGTTCTCGGTTTAACCATAAGTAATGATGGAAAATATTTGTTTTTTCATACTAAAACAAGTGGCGAGGTTGTACGAATAAATATAGACGGTATAGGTTACACCCCCCCAGTTTACCAAGCGTCAAGTGACAAGGTTACTTATTTCGGTGCATCCACCAAATTAAAACTTACGAATGGTATTCAGTTAAGTGATAATACTATAGTAAACACAACCAACATAAGTTCAGGAACCTATGCAACAAATGATGTTGTTTTCAAACCATCACATTTTGACAACATGACCGTTACGGGCGATTTCGCATCAAATCCACCATTGTCAGCTTCTGATTATCGTATAAAAACCAATATTCAAGAGTTAGATGAAACGCATACAATAGATAAGCTACGCCCGGTAACGTACTATCAAACCCAGATGAAAAAGAACGCGATTGGTTTTATAGCACATGAATTACAAGAGCATTATCCTGAATTGGTCGAAGGAGAAAAAGACGGAGATAAGATGCAATCTGTCAATTATACCGGTATTTTAGCCATCCTAATCAATGAAATAAAGCAATTGAAACAAAATATCAAGGATACTCGCAATACATTATCTGGCCAAAACAGTGCATCATAATTTGATATAGTGAATCTAACAAAAATGTAGAAAATTGATTAAATTATATATAATATAATCATTTCAACAATTAAAAGCAAAATGCAAACAGGTTTATCAGTTTCAGTCCCCCCGCCGACGTTTCGTCGTCGGTATTTGGTATTTGATGTAGAATCCACTGGGCTTTTGCCCAAGAAGCGTGGTACATCAAATGCTCACCCAATCACTGCGTATCCTTATATTTTGCAGTTAAGTTATGCAATTTATGATTTGGCAGAAAAGAAAGTAATCCGTCAATATGATTCGTATATTGATATTCCGGATGATATTGTAGTTGACGAATTTATTACCAGTTTAACTGGTATCACAAAGGAAATCTGTAAGGAAAAGGGCAAGCCGATAACCGAAGTGTTGGAACAATTCTATGAAGCGTATATGTTTTGTGAAGGAATTGTTGCCCATAATTTGGATTTTGACGAAAAAATGATAATGATTGAATTGGAGCGTAATCGTGCAGCGATTCTAGATACAGCCCCTCATTGTTTCATGACATTCAACAGTATGTATGAAAAAGTACAAGGTATTGACCGATATTGTACTATGAGAAAAGGAACGGATATGTGTAATATCTTGGTAGAATCCAAATATCCCGGACGTCCCCCGAGCAAGAAATGGCCCAAATTAATTGAATTATATGGGTTTTTATTTGATGGTGCTACTGTTGAAGGATTACATAATTCTATGGTTGATGTTCTAACTTGTTTACGGTGCTACTTAAAAATGCGACATGGATATAATGACACTAATTTAATCTAATAAAATAATATTGATATATGATTATTCATATATCAATTCATAAAAATCTTGTATATATTGTTTTTTATTGGATTTATTTCTTATGCACAGGACATAATGAATTTTTACATTTTGTTTTGTCTAGATTACAATGACACCAGTTTCGGCTTGATATTTTAGCTTTATCTGTCCAGCTTGGCTTACAACCGGTTGCACATTCATTTGTTGGTACTGTATTGCATGATGTATAACAAGATTTGCCTTTTTTCTCAATACCTTTATCCAATATAATAGGAACTTTTCTGGCTTTTCTTGTTCTATTCTTCTTTTGCTTCTTGGACTTATTTTTGGATTGTTTTTTTTGCTTTTTGGATTGTTTCTTTTGTTTTCTTGATTTTCTTTTTCCACCTTCTATTCTAGTTTTTTTACTTAGTTGTTCTTCTGCGTCTCGTTCTTCTCTTGTACGTTTGTTATCTTCCTTTGCTTCTGCCTCTGCCTCTTTCTCTTTCTCTTCCTCTTCCTCTTCCTCTTCCTCTTTCTCTTTCTCTTCCTCTTCTTCTGCATCTGGTTCTTGTCTTTTACGTTTTTTATTAAGTTTTTCTTGTATTTCATCTTTAACATCAGGTTCTAAGTCTTCTGTATTCAACATATCCGTTAATAATTTTTCTGTAGGTTCAACTTCAACTGGATTTGCAATAATTGCTTCAGTTAATTGATCATCATTTTTATAACAATCTTGTTTTTGGGTTTGAAAAGCAACATTTGCAATTCTCATTGAACGTTCTTTCTTGGATTCTTGAATACCCTCCGCAATAGCGGTTTTCAATTCTTGCATTTGTGCATATTTTGTATCATTTTCATATTTTGCAATAACAGTATCAATTGCTTCACTAACAGCATTAGGAATATTATCTTTTATTAATTGAATTGGGTTATTATTAGTTAAAATAATAATAGATTTAATATTTTTAACAACTTCTGTTTTGATTGCATCAAAATCAATGCTCTCAAAATTTTGTTTAACCAATGCACCTATAAAGTAGGTCATATAAAGCTTAATTACATAAGGTAATCCCCATTTAGTTAAAGATACTATTTTCCATAGCATATGCAATATTTCGGTCGGTTTATTAACAACAACAGCACCTGTAGCTAATGCTGTAACAAATTTGATTGCCTCATCTTCAATTGATTGCCCAAATAAAGAACTAGCAAGATGTTGTAAACACCATGATTGAATTGAATTTATTTTGGATTTTATAGTAACCATTAAATCATCAGTATTATCACATGAATCATCTTCCTTTAATGTATCTTTAGTTTCTTTGGTAAGTTCACCGATTTCTTCAAATATATCTAGGTCATTAGAAGGTTTTGATCGTTTTTTGCATTTTTTTTTGGGTTTGTTCTTACGTTTCGCCCCCCCATCAGCTTCTGCATCTTCTTCTACGTTTTTAGTTTTCATTCCCAAGTAAAATCTATCCATAGCTGTCATCATTTCATCCAAATCACATTTTTTACCTTCGGGTAATTGAATACATTTAACTTTAAGTATATGTCCAATCCTATAGATTTGTTTTTGTTGTTTTTTATCTAATGTGTTATATTCATCTCTTGTGAATAAATCGCTAGTATCTAATATTTTATTTGAAATATCACATAATTCGGTATCGTCTTTATCTTTTATTTCATTTATAATAGTTCTAGCATCTTTATCATCTTGTATTTCTTTTTTAACAATATTTTCAACACTAGAACCTAATATAGAAGTAGTAATAGTACCCAAAAAATCAGCCATTATAAATATATATTAACAATATATTTTATGCAGAACACATTTCACATATTTCATCTTCAGTTTCTTCAATGAGTTGCCCACCTAAATCTTTCTTTTCAGGTTCAATTGTGAATTGTTGGGCTTGATGTCTAGCTCTTCTTCTTAAATAATAGATACCCGTTTTCAATCCTTTAGACCAAGAATAAAAGTGCATAGATGTTAAATTGGAATAATTCGGGTCTTCTAACCATAAATTCAAACTCTGGCTTTGACATACAAATGCTCCTCTATCTGCTGCCATATCAATAAGTTGTCTCATAGGAATTTCCCATACAGTTTTATATTTTTCTTTAATTTCAACAGGAATTATATCTAAATGTTGAATGGAACCATTATTAGCAATAATATTATTCTTAACTTTTTCATTCCACAAATCTAATTTCAATAAATCATGCATTAAATATTTATTTGCTAAAATAAATTCACCAGCAATAGTACGTCTATTATAAATATTACTGGTAATTGGTTCAATACATTCATTATATCCAAGAATTTGAGATGTAGATGCGGTTGGCATAGGTGCAAGTAGTAATGAATTTCTCAAACCATATGTTTTTATTTTTTGTTTTAATGAATCCCAATCATATCTATCACTGGGTGTAACATTCCACAAATCAAATTGTAATATACCTTGAGATGTAGGTGAACCTTTAAATGTAGAATAAGCTCCTCTATGTTGAGTATGTAGTAAAGGTTCTTCATACGAATTAATATGTTTACGTAATTCAACATGTTCATCAACCGTTAATCTGTCACTAAAATCATCATACAAATGCAGAGGTTCTAACAAATGAAATCTATTTTCAGCAATTTCACAACTTTGTTCAACCGCTGCATGATAAATAGTTTCAAAAATATTACGATTAATTTCTTTAGATTTTTCTGAGTAAAATGTTAATCCCAATTTCATAAAAACATCAGCTAATCCTTGCACACCGATACCAATGGGTCTGTGACGAAGATTACTACGTTTTGTTTTATCGGTGGGATAAAAATTAATATCAATAATACGATTTAAATTATATGTAATGACCTTTGTGATTTCGTGTAATTTATCATAATTAAATTTATAAGATGTATTACCATCATCAATTTCTTGATATACAAATGCTGGCAATGCAATACTAGCAAGATTACAAACAGCAGTTTCTTGTTCATCAGAGTATTCAATGATTTCACTACATTGTGAAGTAATCATTCCATTAAAAATCCCCGCATTACGGTTAGGTTCAGTAAAACAAAAAGTATCATCTGTTCTTAAAAAATCCACAACTGCTTTAATTTTAATTTCTTTTTTGGTAATAGTATTTGGTATATTAGAAAAAATATGAGAATTAGTCTGCCATTCTTTTGGTGAAAATCCATTATCATGTAATATATAAATATCTTCGGGTGTAAGTACAACAAATGGTTGTTTAGATATATTTTTATCACGGTTAATAGTGGCATTAACCCCACAACCTTGTAATAAACATTTGTATTCACGTATAGTATCAATGGAATCTGCATACATATAGATATATCCATTATTCATGGTAATATGAGAATTATTATAATGTTTTTCAAATTCTTGCATACACTCATTAATGACTGGGAATTCACAATCCATCAAAATATCATCTGGTTTTAAATCTTTAGCTTCTACCATATCAATATATGTCTTATCTTTACTCTTAATAAAAAAACGATGGTAATGAGTGCATCGTAAGATAGTCCCATCATCAGTTTCAACACTTAATAATGGTTGGTCAACACCAGTTTGATATACAGTAACCTCACTGAATTCAAATCCGTTCCATACATTTACGTTTTGGTCTTTTAATTTGTGTATTTGAATAGGGCCATTATCAGTTAAAATAAGTGTTTCTGGTGCAACACAAAGATTGGAAGATTTAATTGTTCCAAGATTTTTTTGGTTGGATTTACGGTTTGCTGAATCTTTATAACATAAATAGGGTGTTCCGGTTTCCATTTGAGCATCCAACACTTGAAACCACAAATCTCGCGCCTTCATTGTTTTTCTACACTTACCAGATGTTTCATATTGTTCATATAATTTTACAAATTCATCGCCATGAACATCCGCTAATCCAGGACATTCATCTGGACACATCAATGTCCAATTACCATCAGCTTTGACACGTTCCATAAATAAATCTGGAATCCACAACGCATAAAATAGGTCTCGTGCTTTCATTTCTTCATCACCATGATTTTTTCTCAACTGTAAAAAATGTTCAACATCTGCATGCCAGGGTTCAAGATAAATAGCAAAACTACCATTACGCTTTCCGCCACCATTTTTTACAAGCCCACTATGTGTCAAAAAATTATGGTGATAGTTATTATCTACCTCTATGTCAATTACCCGGCCCGAATAATTTCTTATACATTCGTTGTTATTTACAATACTAAATAAATATCCTTTATATTCAAAGAACGTAAATGACCCGCTAGTGGTTAAATTTTTATGTTTGAATAAATCGCATATAATTTGTTTCTTTGGTACAATTAATATATAAGAAATCTTTGTATTCCGTATTAAAGAGTTATATTTTGTTATATGGCTTTCATTTCTTCTATCACGTACGGTTCCTGATGTTAAAATTCCTAACCGTAATAACATATATCTAATGCTTTCTACAATACTCAATGATGTGATTTCTAATACAATTTGATAATCGTTGACTTTGCCATCGGTTTCTAATACTCCTTTTATTATATTTAATATTTTTGGTTTTGGTAAATGTAACATATTCGGTATTACATATTTTTCTTTATTTGCATCATATAACATTTCGTATGTAAATTTAAACATATTTGTTCGTGTCCAGGTTAATCTTACATATTTATCATGCGCATATGTGTATGTTATATGTATATTCATTTTAGTTAAATAGTTTTCTACAAAATCCATAGTATCTTTCTTTGTATCTTTATTTAAAGCAACATACGCCAAATTATTAACACTTGATATATTTCCGTCTCCAAGCATAATACCGTAAAAACGGCAATCGTCTTCAGTATATTGTTCAATGTCTTTTTCATATTTTGGTATAGGAAACCCAATAAAATCATTTTTATCAATCTTTTTTACTTCAATAAATTCAGGGACTAATAAATTACGGTCAAGTTGATTAATTATATCTTGAAAGTTTCTTTGATGATATGTATTATTTTGAATAACCCATAGTGGGTGCATATCTGTTAATTTTATTGGAGTAAGTGTATGTTTAACATCTAATATATACAAATCTCCAGAATACTCATTATCTAATATTTTACCAATCTTATAATAATTACCATCATCGGCAACAACTTTATCACCTATTACAATGTGTTTAATTGGTTTGGCCCCTTGCTTTGTATATACTATTGTTTCTGGGTCTAAACATTGATCAACATATTTAGCAGTATTATTAAAAACTTTTAGCATAGGAACAATACCATTAGATTCTCCATTCGTTCCACGAATATGACTACCGGATGCACGAACATTATGAATATGCAATCCAATACCTCCAGCCCATTTTGAAATAAGGGCACAATCTTTTAAAGTGTTATAAATACCATCAATACTGTCATTTTCCATAGCTAATAAGTAACAAGAAGACAATTGTGGATGTGGTGTACCGGCATTAAACAAAGTAGGTGTAGCATGTGTAAAAAACTTTTGAGACATAAGATTATATGTTTCGCGAATCCGTTGAATATCATCACCATGTATGCCAACCGCAACACGTAACCACATATGTTGTGGACGCTCTACTATTTTTTGGTCAATTTTCATTAAATATGCTCTTTCTAGTGTTTTAAATCCAAAATATTCAATTAAATAATCACGGTCATAATCACAAAGGGTGTTTAATTCTTCCGTATACATATGTACAACTTCTATAAAATCCGGTGTAACTAATGGAACATGTTTATTATGTTTATCTTTATAATCGTATAATTTTTGCATAACAACTGAAAAATCAGTGTCTGTATTTTTATGATGGTTAGATACAATAATTCGCCCGGAAAGTGTATTGTAATCAGGATGAATGCTAGACATAGATGCACATTGTTCAGCAGATAGTTCATCTATTTTAGTAGTGGATATGCCTGAATATAATTGGTCAATGACTTTCATACCCAAATTTGTATAATTTAATTTAATATTCGCTTCTTTCCCTAATTTTTTTATTCTTGTTAAAATTTTATCAAATGAAACAACCTGTGTATTTCCATCACGTTTGGTTACATACATTTCTTCATCCATCAATTCGTTACTCATAATAAATATTTCTGTATATAATATTAACAAATTAATATCTATATTGTTTTTAATGTTGTTTAACTCTTACAAAAATATTATCTATAAATAATGTATAATGTCTGGAAAATCACTTTGTAAAGGTAAACGGGTTAACCCAAATAAATGCAAAAAGGTACGTGGATGCAAAGTTGCATCTGGAAAAAAAAGAACATTTTGTAGAAAATCTAGAAATCCTAAAAAAAAATCAGTAAGAAAAACTCAAAAGAGAAGATCCTAAATACAAATTTAGGCGTGTTGTAAATATATCAATATTTATTATTTGATATATTTTGTTATAACACATTACCATCTTGATCTAATTTAATAAAACATACCGGATTTTCAACTTTTGAAAACACCGTCATTTGGATACCATCATCACTAATGATAGACATGGTAGTGTTATTATTATTTTGTCGCTTTTTACTAGCTCGGTGTTCATATCCATCGGTTCTTTCTTTTAATATTATATTCCAAGTATCTTTTATTTTAGAAACCGCAGTATTAAACCATAATCTATTTCTAGGAATAAGGACACATGATATTTCATCCAAATACCAATATTTAACAGCAAATAGTACTTTATGTTCCTTATACTTATCCAATTTTTGTGTATTTATCCAGTCGCTTATAGTATCTTGTGTAATTGGTATATTTAATGGCATATACACATAATAGGGAATATTAGATAATTTGGTTTCTTCATTAATTAATAAAGGGGGTCTTTCAATAAAATGCAATATAATTCCGCGATATTCTCTAGATTGGTCTAGGTAAAATTGTTCTTCTTTGTCGTATTCTTTGAATCTAGTTTCTACAAAATCGCATTCATCCAAATCACATGTTTCCATTTGTATTTGTGTTTGTATCCAATATTCCTGTTTTGGTATACCTGTTATTTCACGATTCACTATATTTTTTATTTCCAACATTCTACCGTATTTATTTGATTCAGAATCAATATTAATGCCATCTGGCGATGCACCTATATATGGATATGTTGGATGAGGTATACACCCAAACTCACCAATTTTTGTATTATATATTTGTTCGTATAATTGAACAGTTACTGGTTCATATTTTACACCCCAATGTAAAGGACCTTCTGTACATGTATTATATTGAATAGATTGATTAAGATCTAATGGTTTGCATTTTTCATATATTAAACTATTTACTTGAGAATTCGTTCCAAATACTTTCCACAAATTACTTGCGGTTATTAAATTATAACGAAATTTATACCATTCCTGTGTTTTTTGTTCAGGTTGAATTATATTTTGTAATTCCGTTATTTTTAAATTCATTTCATTACGGGTTACACGTGACAATGTACGATTAATATATTCTACTTGTGACCTACGTGGAATTTCACTAATATCTAAAAACACATGTACAGTTTGTTCTACAAATTCTTTTAATTCTTCAAATACAGTATTATCAAGTTCAACACAATCATCATCATGATTTATGGTAATATCTGTATATAATATTTCTGTTATATACATTATCATATTTATATAAAATTTTTCACTAGATAATAACAATATATTTTCCTTTAAATACTGACTTATCATATCATATGAGGTTGATGTTAAATCCATTATTTCATCTTCGGTTATACTAATAGTATCATCATCATCAAAATCATCGCTATAATATTCACTTTCTATGTCAGTATCCACAGTAATCTCACTAATATTATCCAGAGTAATTTCACTAATAGTATCACAATAAATTTGTAAAAGAGTATTACAGGTTAAGGTTGAATTACTGTCTGTTTCTGGTAAAAACTCTGAATCAGTTGTCATCTATTATATCCGTTTATATATTTATATAATTTTTATATAAATATCTTCTAGAGTATTTGTAATAACATAATTATATTGATTAATCCTCTTTCAATTTTTTATTTTCTTCTGGATTTGTTATCTTTTTTGGAGTTAATGATTTTAAAGTAGATACTCGTTTTGTATCTATTATTTTTAATGTAAAATTATGAGAAATTTTATTAAAATGTAATGCTGGAATAGATAGTATTTTCATTTCTTCTTTATTATAAACCACATCTTTGGATTTACTTAATTTATTTTTATCTAAACAACTGATAAAAAAATTCTTTAATAATTTCACATCTTTACTAGGCAAAGAATTATCTTTTCCATATGTTTCTGCATATACATGTAATTTTTGTATTTTTGCAGTTTTATCCAATTTTATCCAATTATCACGTTTATTTTGCTGACGTTCACGTTCTAATATTTTATCTATATCATGTATTGTTATATCATTCTTTAATGATACATCTTCAGTTTTATTATCTTTCGGTTTATTGTCAACGTTATCTATTGGATTTGATTTTTCAGTAAACATATTATAAGTATGTTATCTTTATATAGAAATAATATAATTATATGTTTATTTACTTTGACAAATGTATATTACAAAAAATTGAAAATAATTAAATCCATTAATATATTATAAGATTATAATGGAATTTATAAATACAGAAACGAATCCAGTGGAAACAGAAATGAATCCAGTGGAAACAGAAATGAATCCAGTGGAAACAGAAACGAATCCAGTGGAAACAGAAACGAATCCAGTGGAAACAGAAATGAATCCAGTGGAAACAGATGAAATTCATATATATAATATAACAGCTAATCACAAGAAATCAACATATCAAATAGAACATTGGACGAACGTTTTGTCAAATGGAAAACATGTAACATTATTGGTGTATACTTACTTTTATTGGGGAACATTTGAAATAGAATTAACAGACAAAGAAAAGGAAGACATTTTGAAAAAAGACGAAATAGTATTGAATGATTATAGCGTGTCGTGTGTGGAATTAGATAGTGGATGTGATTGTTATGAAGAAATTGAGAATGACGAAAAATATACAAAAGAAGAATTGGATGAAATTAATAAATTAATATATTGGCATAAAGATTATCATGACGAAGAATATAATACCAATACTGAATATGATTTTGAACAGGACATATTGGAATTAAATGATTGGGATTTGGATGATACTATTTATGGGTTTGATACAGGTTGTGAATTAGAATTAATTAGCGATTAAGAATAATAAATATAATCAATTTATTATAACTTATTTTTTTACAGATTATAATATGTAAAAAATTGAAATAAAATGGTCAATTTATGTAAACCAACTATATACGAATATGTTTTCAACTAATAAAAGCAAAGAATACCGCGAAAAATGGATACAAATGGGTAAAAGTATTCCAATATGTATCAATAGTGGCTGTAATAAAGAAGTAGCAATCAGGCATTGGTCAGCACAAGGTGACCCATCTATTAAAACGGAATGCGGTAGTTGTTCTAATGCACGTATAAAAGGAAAAATAATAGAAGGGATTACATTTCATAAAAAAAACTATTGTGAAAATAAAGACAATATACTAGGATTCAAATGTCCTATGGACGAATCCAGATATGCTGAATTTCCAAGTGATATTTATGATATGGACCATGTGGACGGAAATCATCACAATAATACACTTGAAAATTTAATTACAATATGCAAAGTATGTCATGCAAGAAAGGGAAGAGAAAGCGGGGATTTTAATTCTCAAAAACAATCATCCAGAATACATAAAAAAGAACCTGTTCCTGTTCCGGTTCCTGAAATCTAACAAATAACAATATTATTGTAAATATAATCTACCATATTTTCTTTTGAAACTGTATTTTTTATATTAGAACCTGTATCTTTTATGATATCAAAGAGCATTTGTTTGGGATTTTTCATTAATACCTTTATACATTCTTCCTTTGTTATATTTTTCAAGTGGTCTACATCTAGTGTAAGCTTATCGTGTAACGTATTTGGCTTTACTTTTTTTAATTCACTTACAAACATATCTATATATTCTGTGTGAATTTCAAATCCAATAGACTTTCTATTATATTTCATACTAGATAAACTAGTAGTTCCTGAACCAAAGAATGGGTCTAATACAGTATCCCCTACAAAGGAATAATAACTTATTAACTTATCTGTTAATTCTATTGGATATGGGGCAGGATGTTTTGATCGGGTTTTGGGGTTAATCATCCAAACATTACTTCTTTCATAATTACCTGTTACTTTACTATTTAATGCATCCAAACTATTGTAACTTCTAACCACTTGGTCTATTAGACCTTTACTCGGTTTTTTAAATACAAATATATATTCATTTACCACGTTCGGTTTATATGCCACCGGTTGTCTATGTTGATAAAACCCACCATTTCTGTTTTTAGCGGCACCTTCTGGCTTTAACCACACAATATCTTCTAAAAATTCCCAACCAACTTTTTCCATTAATGATACAAAATGAAATGAAAGAGGAATACGCTTACTTTCACTATTACGGTTTTCTCTTACTATCAATATATTACTAATGTTCACACAACAAAGGCGACCTGGTTTAGTTAAAGTCAATATTTTTGTAAAAATTTGTTCCAAAAATCCCAAATATTTTTGATAATTTTCATATATTACATAATCTTTTACATTAAAATATGGCGGGGATGTCACTGTTAATTCTATTTCTTCCTTATTTTCTATCAGTCTATCTAACCCGAATAAACAATCATTATGATAAATTTTATTTATTCCATCATTATAATACTCATTCATTGTTAAGACACTTATATTATCGGTTATTGATTCTTTTTTATGAAATGAATTATTTAAAATCAATTTTTCAGAATTAGATTTGGACATTGTATTAATAACACGCATATTTTTAACTTATTTTTCTTCTTCTAATTGTTCTTGTCGTTCATTTTTCACACGTAATTTTTCTGCTATTTTTGCATCTTTCTGTTGTTTTTTTAACATTGAACGTTTATCTGTTCCTTCTTCCCAAGCTTTTTCTTCCATTATTTTTAATTGTTCTAGTTCTCTATTTATTTCATTTTCTTCTCTTTTGTTTATTTTCTTTTGTTCTTTAGATGGCATATTATTATATAACAGTATATTTTTTTAAATTTATAATTAAAATATATAATGAGTGATATATTATCTTTGGTTTGTCAAACCGCACGATTTTCTACAGAATGTTATTCACAATTACAATCATTAAATTATATTCGTGAAAATTTTACTGACCATTATTATACATATGAAGTATCGTTAATCAATTTAGAAAATGCATTCAAAAAATTAACAGAAGTCTTTGAAGAAGATAATGGAAGAAAAAGACATACAGAATTATTTAAACATAAAATTCTATCAGCATCAATTATTAACACAATTTCTATTGAATTTACACCTACACATGATTTTATTATTGAATTGGGCAAAATATTTAATAATAATTACTCTAATTTAACCTGTAAAAATAAAATATATTATATTGCAAAACAATTTATACAAACACCTACTAGATTAAAAGCAAAATTAGAAAAAAATATTAAAAAAATAACAAAAATATTAAGCCAAGTTATTGAATTAAATAAACATATATTTGGAACTGCAAACCGCATTGAACACCCTATATTAAGAAAGACTTGGATGTTAGTAGGAGAAAATCAAATAAATGATAGTGCAATACCTGTTAATTTATTTCAAGAAAATTTATTTGTCTTATTGAAATACGAATTATTATTTGATATCAAAACGAAAGAAAATGAAATTAACATGATTGAAAATAATATTGAGATTAATTCAAATAATATAACCGATGAAGAATTTATAACAAAACGAGAAGCTATTTTTAAAATTGAAAGTGATATCTATAAATTAAATACCAAATTATCCAATTTACATATTAATTGGAGAGAACGTATTGAAACTGTTATTAATAATATAGACGATGCTTCAACAACTACAAAAGATGGATTTTTATCGGTAGCTGAATTAAATCAAATCCCCGAAGAATTATTTCATTATAATACTGCTGAAGAATTCATTAATGAATATGTAAGTATTATCAAGAATACAAATGTAAAAAAAACAGAAAAAAAGAAAAACAGAAAATTAAAATATTATAAGAAAAAAAAGGTTATTAATGATATAAAAATGCGAAAAGGTTCTATTCAAAAAAAAGGTTCTCTAATGCGTAGTTTTATCAGTATGATACATAATAAAAATACTGTTGTGCCATTATTAAATCAAAAAGAAGATGATATAATTTCACAAGATAGTACTGATTCATTAGATTATGAATTGGAAAATAATGATGAATTAATTGGATTAGCCAGTTTTAAAAACGTTTTTGAAAAGATTAATGAAATTATAATTGTAAAAGATAATTTTACAATCATTGCTGAATCACAAAAATGCAATATTGATTTTAAACATAAGGAAAGATTGCCTAATGGCAAAGGATACGGCAATGATTTTCCGGCAAAATTAGTATGTGAATATATTATTCCATTAAAAACTGATGAAAATAATGAAAAATTAAAAGAACATTATGATGAATATGAAATTGATAGTATAACATTTGAGTGTAAAGCATTTGATCAAGGGTGGGGCGGTACTAACCATTCACATGTAAGATATCAAATTAATGATAGTAATTGTATTACAGCTTTTTTTATAAATAATAACCAAGAAACTAATGAAAAAAATAAATATTCATTTACAATTAATAATATTCAATATGAAGATAAAATTAGTATATGGTTACTTTGCCCAACATGGGCCGGTTGGGAAGCACATATTCAAAATATTGTTCCTATTATAAAGTATAAAACTGTATAAAAATATCATATATAATATAATATTATGGAACCTAAATTATATTATATTACGATTGCCACAAAACCGCATCCGGTTCTTGATAATATCAAAAAACGGATTCAACAAAATAATGAAGACATACATGTTCTCGGGTTAGAAGAAAATAGACATATTGGTTGGCAAGGTTCTGCTAATTTCGGCATAAAATTAAGAGAAGCACAATCGTTTTTATTCCGTAAAGAAATACGACCACAAGACATTGTTATGTTAACCGACGCGTATGATGTTATTTATTGTGGTTCTCAAAAAGAAATTATGAAAAGGTATTTATCATTTAACAAATCTATTGTTTTTGGTTGTGAAACGCAATGTCACCCAGACCCCATGCTTGCTGATTCTTACAAATACAGAAATACTGAATTCCCTTTTTTAAACAGCGGTATGTATATAGGCGAAGCATGGGCTTTACGTCATTGTTTAATCAACTATCAATATAATGACACCGATGATGACCAACGATTTTGGACAAAACAATTTTTTAAATATACTTGGTTATTTGGTCTAGATTATGAAAACACGCTTTTTTTAAATACAGAAGGCATTGAATGGGATAAATTAAAGTTTCAAAATAACAAAGCTAATTATAAAGGAAGAACACCTCAATTTGTTCATGTGAATGGTCCAGATAAATCACAAGTTAATTTCTTCTTATAACAATTCTTTATCTAACTATATAACAATGCCTACACAAAAAAGACAGAAACCAATAAAATCAAATAATAATAATACATTTAGAAAACCTACTTCAAAACAGCAGAAATGTGGGATGGTAACAAAAGACTACATAAATAACGGTTCTAATCCTAACACTGATACTTATACTCATACTTATGCTTATGCTGATGCTGATGCTGATGATTATAGTGACCTATTTACTGACCACGAGTTTGATGCAAACATGGCAGAAGACAATACGAAAGATGCGGAGGTAGAGGCGATAAACAAACTATTAGTAGAGGCAGAAAATGCAGAACTTATCGCCAATATGCCTTATAGAGCAGATAGAAATAAGAATAGGCATCCTGTCAAGACACCGAGCAAATGCGACAGAATAATGAATCATTTGGGAGACCATACAAATCCAAATCGTGGAGGTGGACAAATTGTTGGAAGACCAGAACAACCGACAGAACCAGAAACACCACCGGAATGTCCTATATGCACAGAAGTTTTAAATGATAATTATGTTACTACTGATTGCCGACATACATTTCATACAAATTGTGTACGAGAATGGTGTCGTCAACACCGAGAAGAAACTGATTGCCCTCTATGTAGAAGAACTATTGGTCCTATATGTAGAGAATTCTTATTTACTGAATTAGAAAGATTACTTTTTGATGCTATAAATGTAGGTGAAATAGATATGTTAGATAATATTTTAAAAATAGCTAGTACTAGCAATCAAGACCAACTTGATATTAATGTAAAAAATAAAGACGGAGATACACCACTTATACTCGCTGCTAAAAATGACCAGGTTGAAATTGTTGATATGTTATTGAAGTTCGGGGCTGATGTTGATGAGTTAAATGATGATGGAAACTCTGCTTTCCATGTAACAGACAATAATGATACTATAAATTTATTAATTGCATTTGGCACTGGATATTATGACCCAACAGATGATGCGGTAGAAGCTTCCATATTTGGGTTTGGAAATCGCGGTGGAAAAAAATCAAAAAAGACCAGAAAAAAGTATAAGACGAAACGATAAATTAAATATTTATTTAACGATTTTTTAAATTATATAAATATTTTCATATATATTATATAACTATGGATAAAGACGAAATTATTAAACAGCTTCAAGATGAAAATGCTTTATTAAAAGAACAATTAAACAAATATCTACTCAAAAACAAAAATTACTACGAAAACAATAAAGAAGAACACAAGAAAAGAGTCAAAGATTATCAAGAGAAAACGAACTATACTAACAATATTACAAAGGAAAAGAAACAACAATATGCAAGGCGTGCTTATTTAAATAAAAAGGAAAAACTTAAAAAAGAACAGGAAAAATTTGAGGAGAATATTTAGGAATTTATATAATTAATTTTTAATTATATAAAATAATATCTTTAGTTACTATATATAAATATGGGAGGACCACCACCTTTATGCGAACACGGTGGAAGACGATATGATTGTATTCCTTGCAAAGGAAACGGAATATGCTTTGATGAAACTCATAATGATACACCACGTAGAAAATCAAGATGCAAAAGTTGTTCTGGGTCAAGTCTATGTAGTCACGGAGTTGAAAAGAATAATTGTCTTGAATGTAAAGGGGCATCTATATGCGAACATAATAAACGCAGAAGACGATGCCTTATATGCAATCCAAACAGCAAAGAGTTATGCCCTTGTGGAAAAAGCATTACTGTTTGCATAAAATGTTGTGAAAAATGTCCTTGTGGAAAAATGCCTTCCAGATGTAAAATACACGGCGGTAGTCAATTATGTAAAGCACCTCTATGTGAAACAAGAGGTATTACAAAATATAATGGTTATTGCTTACCTTGCGTTCTTCATTTCCACCCTGAAATTGAAGCATCACGCAATTTTAAAACGAAAGAGAAGGACGTAGTTGAAAAAGTGATTGATAAATTTCCGGATTTTGAATGGATTGCTGATAAACAAATTGAAGGTGGATGTAGCAAAAGACGACCTGATTTGTTACTTGAACTTGGAAGCCATATTGTTATTGTGGAAGTAGATGAAAATAAACACGATACATACGATTGTTCTTGTGAAAACAAAAGATTGATGGAAATTTCTCAAGATTTAGATCATAGACCTATCTCATTTATACGTTTCAATCCTGATAGTTATGTTGATGAAAACGATAAAAAAATATCATCATGTTGGAAACTAAACGGTTACGGTGTTATTTCTGTTCCTAATACAAAGATAAAAGAATGGGAAAATAGGTTGAACGTTCTCTTTCAACAAATTGATTACTGGGTAAACAACGTTCCTGACAAAACTATTCAAACAATTGAACTCTTTTATTAGTGTTAATATTATAAAATTTATAATATTAAATTTTTTTAGTGATTAATAAAACCATTATTAACAGCATAATGCAGTTAATTTAGTTACTGTAAGCCACACCAGCCATGCCCGACATTACACGGAGAACGTTGTAGTTAACAGCGTATACACGGACCTTAGCGGTGTTGACACCAGAGACAGTTCCGGAGGAAAGGACAAGTTGCATGACAGCGTTGTCAATTCTGGAGAAGTTGCAGCTACCGGAAGGTTGGTGTTCCTCAGGGCGAAGAGCGAATGAGTAGACGTTGATACCAGCGTCGGGAGCACGTGTGTGATGTTGGAAAGGTTGGACAGTGTCAAAGTAAGAACCCTCACGCTCGGAGAAGCGGTCTTGGCCGTTAAGTTGGAGCTTAGCAGTGACAACAGGGTTCTCACCCCAGCAGTGCATGTCAAGAGCGGACTCGGCAAGAACGAATGTTCCGGCATCAGATACACCAGCAGCAGTGGTAGCATCACCAGTATCAGCCTCAGATGCTGTATTCATCTCAAAAAGACCAGAAGCATCAATTACAGAGGCATTTGTGGTAGCGGAACCGAAAGCGTGGACGGCATTAGGAAGAGCATCAATGGCATCAGTGTAGTTGAAGGATTGGGCACCTAATGTCTTGTAAAGAAGAGCACCGCCCTCAAGGGAAGAGCAGTAGTCAACGTTGGCATCGGGTTGGACAACCCAGACAAGCTCCTTGCAAGGGTGGTTGAAGTTGAGCTTGATCTTGTTGGAAGAGGAACCAACAGACTCGTCACCAGTGAATTGGAGTTGCTCAATCAAGTACTCATGGGGGTTTTGGGCCATCTTGCGACGCTCATCTGTGTCAAGGAAGATATAGTCAACATAGAGAGAAGCGGCAACAAGGGATTGTTGGTAAGCAGCGGCAACAGAGAGGCTACCATCAGCAGTAACACCATCAAGCTTCTTGACAGCCCAGAGGCACTCACCAATGGGACGGAAGTCAATGTTGATCTTGACCTCGTGGTATTGAAGAGCAATCAAAGGAAGGGCAAGTCCAGGATTGCGGCAAAACCAGAAAAGAAGAGGAACATAAAGAGTGGTCTCGGGAAGAGCCTTGCGGGGGGCACATACTTGGGCGGGACCACCGGCAGCACAGGGACCAGAAACATCAGCAAAGCTAGGGTCACAGATGTATGTAAGGGCAGTTGTGTTACCGATCATCTTGTAGTAACCAGCTTGTTGCTCTTTGGAGAGTGTAAGTTGGTTCCAGATGTGCATCCAGTCACCGTATTGACGGTCAATGCGTTGACCACCAACCTCAACCTCAACTTGGGCAACGAGTTGCTCACCGATGAAGTCTAACCAACGGGCATAGACGTTATCATCAGTAGCAGGGGCCATACCTTGGTTGATCTCGGGAAGAGTAACTTGAAGGTAGGTACGGTAGGCAAGATCACCATTACGGCTGATTGTGCATGTTACACGGCGGCCGAAATCGGCTTGACCGGAGAAGGTTTGCTCAATGGATTCCATCGCAAAGTTTGTGTGGCGTCTGTAAGACACCTTCCAGAATGTAATCTCGGGAGTTCCAGTAAGGAACACGTCTTGGGCGCCATAGGCGACAAGTTGCATTAAACCTCCAGCCATATTTTATGGATTATAAGTTATACAAAGAAAATAATTTGAGAGAAATAAAATAATTTAATTTAATTATTTTATGTAAATTTTATTTTTGCTAAACACTTCTAAATAACTTGCATTAAATGTAAGAAAAACTTTTTTTTAAACGCATAAATTATTACTGCTTAATATTATATCACGTTTGTAGCCAGATTAGATGCAACAAATGTTTCTAAATAATTTTCTTGGAAAATTTCTTGTCTATTTTCATGTTTTTTCGTAAAAATATAGGTATCATTATTTTTCCGTACAGCCCAACCTTGTTCTAAAGCATTTATAATAAATAACATTTTTTGAAAAGTCGGTTTTGAAACTTGTGAACTATTTTGTATTTCTATATTATTGGAAGACATATATATGATTAATTAGACAGGTTTTTATTTTTGTATACGAATTCTATTTTTTAATCCTATTCTAAAAAAGTAACATAAAAAAATATGTGTATTTAATACAAAACAATATGAGTTCTAATCAAAAAAAGAGTAATAATCAACAAAAATTAGGATTACATACGATAGATATAAAACACCGTGAACTATTGGATCAATTTGATATTATTGAATCAGAAACTATTCCAAAATTACTTGATGAAAAAGAAACCCTTAAAAATAAAATCAAGACAATGCGACGAAATGAATATGATGACTATATGAATATACGTGACCGTATAGTTGCAATAAATGCTGAAATATCTAAATTAAAAAATAAGAAAAAGAATTATTTATTAGATAATTCCAAGCACATATTTGATTATTTTGAACAAAAAAAACAAATATCCGAAGATTCAAATACGGTAAATCAAAATTCCAATGTTCTGAATAGTTTTTTTAAAATAAAAGCAACATATGAATCCGCAGATTTGAATAATGAAAAATATACAAAAACAAAACAGACGTATCAAAAATCATATTGGCGAAATGTTACAAATGAAATATCAAATTTACAGGATTTTATTGTGAATACAGATATCTGTCCTACATGTAATAATGGAGAACTTATTCCTCAGGATGATGAAGGTATTTTAATATGTAACAATACAGCTTGTGGTAAATTTATAACATATATTGTTGATAGTTCAAAACCTACGAATAAAGAACCCCCAAATGAAGTATCGTATACTGCATATATCCGTCTTAACCATTTTAAAGAAATATTATCTCAATTTCAAGCAAAAGAAACAACCCAAATTCCCGATGAAGTTATTGATGCAATAAAAGCTCGTATTAAAAAAGAAAGAATTACAGATATGTCATTAATTAATTATGATAAAATGAGGGAAATATTGAGAAAATTGGGTTTTAATAAATATTTTGAACATATTCAGTATATTAATTCATTATTTGGAATAAAGCCACCTATTATGAATGAAGAATTGCATGAAACATTATGTGTTCTCTTTATTGAAATTCAAAAGCCTTGGGCTGTGCATTGTCCGCCAAACCGAACGAACTTCTTTAATTATACCTATACACTTCATCAATTATGTGTATTACTAGATCAAACGCAATATTTACCTTATATTCCTATGATGAAAGACCGTGAAAAACAATTAGAACAGGATATGATCTGGAAGAAAGTTTGTAATGATTTAGATTGGGAATATTTTCCAACAGTCTAATTTATTATGTAATTCTTAAAATTACATAATAGATTTTTTATTATTTAATTATTTAAACAGCAAGACGAATACCACCAACAAGAGTACTACCTAATGTCATACCAGCACCAGTTCTTGCACTAGAACCCATTGATGGAATGAATACATCAAGAATGCTAAATGTGGCAGCCGCAGTTAAAGCAATAATCATAATCTCATCTACACCAAGTGCCTTCTTGGGAATTAACATAGCACATATTGCTACAGCCAAACCCTCAATAAGGTATTTGATAGCACGTTTTACAAGCTCGTTTACGTCAAACATTTCCATCATATTTAATATACTATATTACAATAAATTATTTTAATTGGAAAACACTTAAATATAATTTTTGCAATATTTATATAATGGCATCTTTTGAAAAGAAGAATTTAGAAAACGGTGATAAAAACCCTAAATATGTTGATTTATGCGACGAAGACCAATCTATTGCTGGACAAAAATTTACATGTTTATCTTTTGTGTCACCTGAAAAAATACTAAAAAAAAGAGAGGTATATTTATTTGATAAGTTTATAAAAAATTGGGAATTTTCTAAATCAATGGAAAGATACTTTGATTTTATCCATTTTATTGCATATAAACATAATATGAATGTAGAGACTCTTATTGCTGATTTTAATGATTTTGTCAAGGAAGAAAGTGACAAATTAAAGAAAAGTGGCATTGAGGATGACTATAAAAATTTCATGGACAAACAAGAAGATAAATTAAATGCTGATTTTAATAGGGAACACGCATTCCAAACTTCAGTAAGAGGTCTTAAGGTACGCGGAGTTTTTGCTACCCAAGAAGAGGCTGAACAAAAAAGTAAAAAAATACGCGAACAAGACCCCAATCATGATATTTTTGTAGGACCAGTTGGTGTTTGGGTTCCTTGGGACCCAGATGCATATAAAACCGGACGAGTAGAACACATTGAAGAGGAACTAAATGCTCTACATAAGGAAAAAATGAAGAATGAAGAAATGGCTAAAAAGGAATTTGAAGATCGCGTTCGTGAATCCAAGAAACAAGCTATTATGGAAAATATTGAAAAGGCAAAGGCTAGTGGTAATGTTCTTACACAAACAATTGACGAAGAAGGTAACCTAACTGGTGTTAAAGAAACTGTTAATTTTGAAGAACGTGAAATTGCTGATACAGAATCAACACAAATTAGAAACGAACTTTTGAGAGAACAAAATCAAAATACAGATTCTCTAGAAGATGTTGACTAAATATTCAAATCAAATAAATAATATAAATATATATTATGTATTACACTTAAGATATATGTTAACATTTAATAATTTAATATACAGATTAATTAATCATTCTAACAAAAATGTCAAATTATTAACAAATGAATTTATTAATAATAAAGAATTTAATCTGGATATAATAGATTTAAATCCAGATACGTCATTATTATCAATTATTTGTCATTGTTTTATTTATAAAGAATACGATATATCTTATAAATTTCAAAATTTCAAAAGTATTATTGATAATAATTTCTATAATAAAGAACAAAAAGAACGTTTTATCCAACTTTTTCAAAAAACACAAAAAATATATAAACAATTTTGTAGATTAGCATATCTATGGAAATTGAAAAAGGCAAAATGTAATATTACTCATGATTTATATATGACACCCATTACTAGTGATAAATATTATGTGTTGTCTATATTACAACATGGAGTTAAATATCTGTTTTCTAAAAATGATTTGATTAATATTATCAATAATTCATTAGCACATTCACCTTATATTTATGCAGAACCATTAAGTATTAGAAATCCGTATAATAATTTACCTTTTGAAAAATCCATTCTATACAATATCTATTTTTTTATGAAAACCAATTTTTTTACATTGCCACCTATTTTTCATGAATATTTTATGTGTAATTTTCATTTAAAAGTTTTTCGTGATAATAATGAGTGTTTAATACGTAATATATACATAGAAAAACGATTGAATAATAATAACAATATTTTGGTAAAGAATATAAATAATATGATTAAATCGTATAATGAAAACAAATTTAATAATATGAAAATTAGTATTGATACTAATTTCCCAAGTGATATATTAATTAAAGCAATGAAACCTTATCTAAAATTATACTATACCAAAAATTATTCTCTTGAGATTACTGAAAAAAATAAATGTACTAATGATTTGAATTATTATTTATATCAATTTAAACAAAAACATCCTAGTTTTGGAAGAAAAATTCTAAAATTTACAAATAAAGATAACAAGAATAACAAAACGGTTGTTACATTTAATACTGAATACACACATCTAGTTCTAAAATCATATTATCAAAATTATTCCAATTGTCATAAAGAAATTATTGAAGATACTGAAGATAAAACTGATATACCCCATTTTATGAATAGACCTATTCATACTATTTTATTTGAGAATTCTATGTATAATATGGATGAAGATGAAGTTGAAGATACCGTAATTGATAGTGACAGCGAAACCATATTTAATAGTAATGATGCTGATGACAATACAGTTTCTATGTCAATTGATAGTGATGATGCCGATGATGACGATACAGTTTCTATGTCAATTGATAGTTCATTTAATAGCATTAGCCATATCAGTATTCTTGATAATAATAGTGTTCATATAGGGTTTTAAATATTTAATTTATAACATTAATACTTTATAGCTTGTTCACACGCCAATGATATATCTATAAACAGTATTTCAACAATTCATTATACTTATTTATTAAAATTATTTATGTTATTCACATAAATAATTTATTCATTTATTACACTTACCATTTACTTTTCTTTACATTTATGGTAGGTGCGTTCTTTTTTTTGGATTTACTTGGGTCATACGCTTCATCCTCATCATCTGACCCCATACTCTTTGATATATCCCAAAATTCTTTTGAACCTAATTTAAAATTAGGATGGCCCTCTGCTTTATACCAGTATATTTGGTCATTTAATTTATTTGATTTGGCATTGTTATTTATTACCAAACATTCATAGTTCTCGGTACATTGGTCCATCACTGCACAAAACGATTCTAGTGTTGGAAACATACTTGCATAATTTTCCCAAATTCTTTTACGATTTGTTAAATATGGTTCTCGCAGAATAAATACATAATCTATATTTGTACGTAAATTCGGGGGAATACCTAAAGGATATTGCATTGTTATTATCAACATGACTTTCCAATGACGCCCATTCATAAATAACAATCGCATCATTTTATCACGAGTCCAACCTTGATCATATAAACAATCATCTAATATAACAAATGTTCGGGGGTCTATTGTTGACCGCTTATATATTTCTATTTCTTTATTTACTTGTTTTAATACTGTCTTTTGCCGACGTAATATGTTCTCAATTAATACTGTATTATATTCTTCGTGAATAAATAATTTGGGAACATGAGCAGCATAAAATCCATTTCCTGCTTCTGTACCAGATATTACAGTACCAATTGGAATATCTTGATGATAATATAATAAATCTCTTACTAAATACGATTTACCTGTATCACGCCGACCTATCATAACAATTACTGGACCTTTATTTTCATCTGGTTTAAATGTTATATCACGCATACTAAATTTTTTTAATTCTAATGTCATTTACTTATTAATAAAATAAACAAATATAAATTATTTTTAGTATAAACGTTATTTTTATAATAAGTTTAAAACTTATTAAAAATATATAATAACCAATTATATTGATTTATAATGATTGAATCTAATAAAATTCCTAAATTTACAATTCATTATTCCAAACATAAACCTATAAATCTAAATAATTTAGAAAAAACTTGTATTTCTTCTTTAACACTTGAAGATAATGAAAATGAATATAACCCCTTTTTTATTGAATCTATGCAAAGTTATAATCCTATTTACAATAACTGGTTCTCTTTAGACAATAGTAATTTTAATCGCATTACATTAAATCATAATCTTCATATGATTGATATGAATACGGTTATTAATTATAATGATAACACAATTATTAATAAACCCATTTTTATCAAATATTCACCTCTACTAGACCCGGTTAGATATATGGTTGGAAAATATGAATCACATAAAGATATATTAACTATATTACCTTCACTTGAAAATGATTTGACTTATTCCAAAATAAAAGATTCTAATAACATGGCCTATGTGGATTGTTTCTTCAGTTATTTATCCAATCAATTATTAACAACCCATTCTTTTCTAAATGGAATTGAATTTTACGGTTCATTTGTAGGTATTCAAAAAAAACATAAAATGGATATTACCGATGATTATGAATATTTACAATCATCACCCTTTTTTATTGCTAATAATAAAAAACTATTTAATATTTCTAATATTACAAATGACCTTTTCTATAATTATGGTTCTCATGGTAATAAACCTAAATTAACTGTACTAAATACACCTAAACACAACATAAGTGCAGTAAATCTGGATTCTAATGAAATTAATACACCACCAATATTACTTGAAAATATTACATCATTAGATAATGAACTAATTTATAATAATGCAAAAAATACAAATGGCTCTAGAACATCTTGTCACTCTTCTACCGATAGTGATACTGATAGTGATAGTGATAGTGATAATAGTAACATTAGTATTAGTACTATTGATAATGAAAATGAAAATGAAAATGAAGATGAAGATGAAAATGACTCTAATTGGGAAACCGACGAGGATGAAGACGATAATTGTTCTAGTATTGATAATGATAATTATTTTGCATACATTAATAACTTTCCGGTTCAAGCTATTGCTTTACAAAAATGTGATGGAACTATTGATACTTTACTTGAAAATAAACTATTATCATTTGATGAAAATATATCAGCATTAATGCAAATTAGTATGACACTATTAGTTTATCAAAAAACTTTTCGGTTTACACATAATGATTTACATACAAATAATATCATGTATATCAATACAGAACAAGAATTCATTTATTATAAATATAAACTAATAACATATAAGGTTCCTACATTTGGCAAAATTTACAAAATCATTGATTTTGGTAGAGCTATATACAATTATAATGGATTACGATTATGCAGTGATAGTTTTGCACCCAATGGCGATGCATCTACTCAATATAACTGTGAACCTTACATGGATGAAAATAAACCTAGATTAGACCCTAATTTTAGTTTTGATTTATGTAGATTAGGTTGTTCCTTATATGATTTTGTTATTGAAGATGAGGAAAATCCTGATAACTTCAATGAATTACAAAAACTTGTATTAAATTGGTGTACTGATGATAATAACAAAAATATTTTATATAAAAAAAACGGGGATGAACGATACCCGAATTTCAAATTATATAAAATGATTGCACGTACGGTTCATAATAATACACCAGAAGACCAACTAAAAAAAGATATTTTTAAACAATATATTTATAAAGATACTATTATACCTAATCAATTTATTATCAATATTGATGAATTACCTGAATATTACACAAAATATGTGTAAACTATTAGACTCTATTTTATTGAATTCCCAGTGTTCCTATTCCTTGACAATGAGGACATTTACAATATTTACGTGTATTTCTATATATTTCTTCACAAGATACATGTAATTGTATATTACAAATATTACACATAACTAGCTCTATACCTTGAATTTGTTCCCAACAAATTATACATTCTTGTTGGGAAAGAGTATTTCTTGAAAGAGTATTTCCCATTTTATATTACAAAAAAATTATATGTAATATAAAATCAATTTTATGATTTATACTTGAATTTTATATTTGGATTTTACATTTGTATATTTATTAGTTTTATTTCTAATATAATCATCTAGATGTGTTGTTGTATATTTTGGATTTGATACTAAACGACTATCTAAATTGTATGGTGGTGGTAATACTTTATATGTCTTAATATTTTTTGTATCAATTAGATTCAATCCATCCATTCTATATAATATCTATATAATATCTATATCTTTATTTATGTATTTATATATTCTGTTTTAAACATTTCTGGTGTCATTATTGGAATATTATCTGCATTTGCTTTTTTTGTTTTGTTTGATACATCATCCAAACTTTTCACTACCAATATAAATGTTTTCTTACTAATATTATTATCTAAATGTCCACCTACTTTTTTCAAATAATCAATTATTTCGGCATCTCTTACTTTTGTCATTACAATATATTTTCCATATAATGGGTTTGATTCATCGTGTATTTGACCATTATTTATTTCCACATCAGTTTCTGCAGTCGCTTCTATTTTTGTATTTCCCAATTTATGATGTAAATTACATTCTTCCAAAAAAGAAATAAAATTATTTATATTATTCACAAAACCTTTTGCATTTTCCTTTCCGATACCTTCAATCAACTGTAACATTGCAATTTTTTCATTCACATTTTCGTCACTTACTAAAATATTCGGGTATTTATTCATTATTGGTGTAATCTTTCGTTTTCCTATTCCCCTACCAAACTTATTTGATGATGCCATAATTGTTATTAAAGATGCTCTCTCTATTTTACTCTGTATTCCTTCGTAAATTTTGTTAACCATTTTCTCTTTAAAACCATCTACCTTTTCAAAATCGTCTTTTGTCATTTTCAATATATCTGGTATTGTTCTATAACCGGCTTTCATTATTTTTTTCACATTTCCAGTACTCAAACTTTCTACTTCTATACCTGTGAAAAAATCGGTTATATTTTTTTCTTGAACGGTTTCATCATCAGTTACATTATCTAATACTAGGTCTACATGTGAATCGGTCCAATGGTATTCTGTTACTGGCATTTTTGCATGTTCTGCAGGTGTCGTTACCGATTTTATATAAGGAATTACATCGCCACTACGAATTATTTGAATGATTGCACCTATACCTATTTTATTTTCTTCAATAAACTTTCCATTAAAACCAGTTGCATACTCTATTGTTACTCCACCAAGTTTTATTGGTTCTATACGCACTCTTGGTTTTAAATAACCACTTTTACTAGGTGTCCATATTACATCCACTACTTTGGCTTCTGCAACTTGGTCTGATATTACCATTTTAAATGCAAACGCATAATCAGGATTTCCATCTGTCCTGGTATACACACGGTCATTTGTTACAATTACTCCATCTATTTCATATTCATAGTTCGTTCGCCAATCCATTAATATACCTGATAACATTTCGTTTGTTAAATTATCTACAGTTTGATTTTGAACCGATATATGTCCTAATTCCTCTATTTTTTTCATTTGTTCGCTAGGTTTTAATGATGGTTGTATTACTTCATAGGCTACAAAATGTAAGTCTTGGGTTTTTTCATCTATTTTTTTACTATTTACTATACCAGATACCAGATTTCTTGCATTTGCAAATCGTTTTTTGTATTTTTCTTCAAACACTAGACGTGGTATAATAAATTCACCCCGAATTACACTATTCTTTTCGGTTGGTAAATTTAATACTGGAATTAAATGACTTATATCTTGACCAATAGTTCCATTTCCACGTGTATATAACTTTGGTATTTCCCCTTCAGTTGTATACAAACCACTTACACCATCTAATTTACACGATAATACATATGGTCCTTTATATGTGGTTGTCCACTTGGTCAATGCATTTGTATCTGGCTTTATCTTATCCATCGATGCCATTTTATAAGGCAATTCTACCTTATTTTTGATTATCTTTGCACCAACTTCAGTTATAATTGTATTTTTGGGATATTTACGTTCCATATATTCTTTTATAATATCATACTCATTATCACTTGTTAAAGGCTTATTTGTATTATAATAAGCATGATTATTTCCTTCAATTACGGTTACTAATTCTTCTTCTGTTAATGATTCTAATACAGTTATTCCATTATTTTGAAAATCTTCTACTATTTTTTTAGCCAATTTTACTTTTGATGCCATTTTATCTTGATTTATATTATTATCATTATCAATTATATTTAATTTCTTTACTGTTTTATTATGTTTTGCATTTATTGGTCTTTCCCTATTATTATCCATATGTAAAATAGGAACTAATTCATCTAATTCTTCCGGTTGTACTTTTTCCATAATTTCATATTCATCTATTGATAGTTTGGGTGCTAATTCTACTAATTTTAATTTTCTTTTTGGTTTTCTTGGACTCTTTTTTTCAACCGGACTCTTTTTTTTTGTCACTCGCTTTTTTGGACTCTTTTTTTCATCTGGTTGGTTTTTTAATGTTTTATTTATTTTCATAAGTGATTTTTCTATTTTCAATTCATCATCCATTATATATAATATTTTTATATATAATATATCTATTTTACTTATGGAAACAATTAAAAACCGGGTTCATCTGTAAATACTTGCGTTGCCTTTAAATTTAATGCTTTTCCGTCTGTTACTACATTCATAAAATCGTTCATTGTGCCATTTATTTGAAAAAAACCAAATAAACCTACAAATGATGCACCAAATACCATACTTGCATCACGTATGACATATTTCAATGGGGTCCATTGTTTTGCTACATATTTCATCTCTATTACTTTAAATATTGTAAATAAAAATGTAACAATTGCCGCTATCAATAATAATTTTTCCATTATTTAAATATATTAAATAATAGAATATTATCTACAAATTATTACGCATAAATAACCTAAATGGGTGGTAATTCTTCTATACCATCTAATAATATATCACCATCATCTATTTTTTTATCCTTTTCTTTTTCATCTAAAATATCAAATCCACTTAAATCCACCAAATCAGTATGTATTTGGATACGGTCGTCGTCATCTGTATCACTTTCCTCCTCTAACTTTCTTTCTAATGCTCTACTTGTGCTAATGTCTTCTAACCTTTCTATTGATTTTGGGGCTTCTACCTCATCTACATTATTTGTTCCATCCAAGACCGAGTCCATATCATTAAATGACAATTTTGTTAATACATCTGTATCATCTATATTTTTTATTGTTGGGACTACATCTGGTATTGTTTCATCCTTATTTTCTTCTACTTCTTCTGGTTCTGGTTCTGGTTCTGGTTTGGGTTCTTCCTTGTCCTCAATGTCTTCTATGATTACTTCCTCTTCTTGTTCTACACTTTCATCCATATATGCACGGATAATTGCTTCGGTTGGAACACTTTCACGAATTGTTGTCAATATACATTCTTGGACAATTGACTCTAATTCGCGATTATTTTTTTGCACTTGAAGTGGGGATATATTCTTTTCAAATAAGTAAACATTCATATATATCTTTCTTGCTACATGTATATATACCTTATGAATAAACATATCTAATTTGGGAATAGAAATATCTATCTTTTTTTGTTTATTTCCTACACGAATGCATGTTAATACTTTTAATTGAATTATATGAACACATGTTATCAAATCTTCCAAATAATCACAACTACTTCTTTCTACTATTCGTTTTCGTTCTTCTTCTACAATTACATTATTCCATTTGGGAACACGAGATAGTAAATTTTGAAATGTCATTAAATATTTATTTGCTTCATCATTGTCTAAACACATTTTCCAGGCTTCATTATATATTGAACGGATTCCTTCCACTACTAGCGGTGTAAATATACTCACCAAACGACTACACCATTCATTACGAGATTCATGCAAATTTGATATCACAAAATCGTCCATTATATTCTATATTTTAGTTATACTTTTTAAGTCCTTATTTGTACGCAAATACAAAAAATCAAATATATACATCATTAATAATTTTTCAAATCTATATTCTTTTCTTACTATGTCAAACCCCATACATACTTGAGATTTTACATAATTATCTAAAGTTTCTGTTTGTTGTATCCATTCTATTATATCCAATGATGATAATCCTTTTTCGTAAATATCTTCACATAATTTTATTATATTTATATGATTTATCTCTTCATGTATATACTCATCTATCTTATCTGTTATCCATTCTTGATGATTCTCATTGTATTCTATTTTATAATTTGTTGTTCTAGCTAATTTATGTAAATTCACCACTTCACTATTTACTATATATTCCGGCACATAAATTTCACAAAATCTTGATAATATTGGATTTAATAATTTATGCTTGTTCTCTATTATAATAAAAAAACGGGTATTAAAACTGAATTGTTCTATACAACGTCGTAACGCGGATTGAGCATCTATTGTTAAATTATCTGCATTTATCAACACAATTGTTTTAAATAATTTACCATTATTGGAATTTATATTTGTTTTTGCAAAGAATTTTAATTCTTCACGAATAAATTTTATACCTTTTCCATGCGCACAATTCACTATCATTATATTGGTTTTCATACGCTGTTTATCACTATTATATATACTATTCAAAAATTTATTTACAATTGTTCTCTTACCTGTACCAGATGCACCATGAAATATTAAATGAGGTATCTTATTTGTCATTTCAAACTTTTTTAATTTTTCATATATATTTTTATGAATATCTAGATTTTTTTTTATATTATAAGTGTCTAGGTTCTCATGATGTACTTTTGAAAATATGTTTTGCATAATAAAATAAAATCATATACTATTTATATTATTTTACCGCACACTTTATTTACTTTTTACTATTGATAGTTGTTTTGTAAACGCATACCTCTCATGATACATCGTCTTGCGTTTTAAATTACATTCCAAACATGCTATTACTACGTTTCCTTTATTATGACCTATTCCATTATCTATTCTATCCAATGACCATTGCTTCGGTTCTCTTACATTTTCGTATAATATTATTACCAATTCTTTGCAATAATAACAGATATTTTGAGAACCTTTCAATAATTCTAATATATGTTCTCTATCTATCAACAATTCTTGTGTATATAATTTCTTTTTTATGTCTTGTGATTTATATCCATTTATCTTTTGTACTATGTTTTTATTTATTAAACTGCATAATTCGGTATCAATTACTTCATTATTACACATTTGTAAGATATATTTTACTTGGTTCTCTACAGTTAACTCTTCTTCGGTAAAATTCCAGCATTCTTGACATGTTATTGTTCTCTTCTTTGGTTCTTTTACCATATTTATTTGTTTTTTATTATTATTTTCTTCTGCTACTTTACGTACACTCATATCTACATTTATAGTTTTGATTGTATTTTCCATACTATCATTCATATCTTTTTTATTTTTTCACTACATAATACTAAATTATTTTAGACCATAGAGAACCTAGAGTTTTACTAAACATTCTTTTTATAATTATATCCATTTTTCATGATTTATAATTTATTTATGGGAGATTATTCTTTTTATATCAACAAATCATTTATTATTTATAAAACAACTTGGACATTTAACATCCCCATATTGTTTTTGAATTTATATATTTATCTTTAAGTTGTTTTTATAATTTATTCTATTATATTATTTCTCAGAAAACTTATAGTAGAGGTTTCGAAAAATGGACATTCTGAAAATGTCCACTTTTCAGATCTTGAAGAATAAATTTTTCCGAAAAAACACGATTTTCGGTTTTAAAGCATAATGCTGTAAATCCGGGAATTATTATTTTTGTACGACTGCACACTTTTTTTTGAAATTCTTGAGCGTAGTATTTAGGAACTTTAATTGTCATCATATTATAGTGGCAAATGATGACAATTAAAGTTCCCAAAAGTTCCAGAGAATATTCATGTAAAACATGTGACTATCATACGAGTAGATTAAGCCAATATGATAGACATTTATTGACTGCAAAACATAAATTGATGACAAAAATGATGACAAATAATGACATGAAAACTGCCAAAGCATTTGTATGTGAAGATTGTGGAAATGAATATAAATATCGGCAGGGTTTATCAGTTCATCGTAAAAAATGTCAAAATACACCGGAACCAACAAATATAGATTTGCACGATAATGCGTCGCCAGATATTTTGGACCGCGATTCTATTCTTACCTTAATCAAGCAAAACAATGATTTTAAAGATTTACTTGTAGAATCAAATCAAAAGGTAGAAAAATCAAATCAAAAGACAGCAGAATTGCTAGAAGAATCAAATCAAAAGACAGCAGAATTGCAACAACAATTGGTAGATGCAGTAAAAAATAATACAAGTATAGTAACAAACAATATAACAAACAATAATCAAAAGTTTAATTTAAACTTTTTCTTAAACGATACATGCAAAGATGCAATGAGTATAACCGATTTTTTGGGAAGTATGAATGTGAATTTTAATGAATTAGAGTATATAGGAAATCATGGTTATGTAAATGGTATGACGAAAATGATAATGGACCGACTGAAAGGTATGGATGTAACAAAGCGTCCAATTCATTGTACAGATATAAAAAGAGAAACCATGTATATAAAAGAAGATGATGGATGGAGTAAAGATACGGAAGAACTTACCAAATTACGCAGAATATTAAGTAGTGTTTCTATGACAAATTATCGAACTGTTCCGGTTTGGAGAAATGCTCACCCGGATAGTGAGGTAATGGATAGTCGTACTCACAATTTTTGTTATAAGATGATGAGAGCAATATTGGGTGATGCGGAAGATGAGCAGATACGATTAGATAATAAAATAATAAAAACAATGTCAAAAGATTTATTTGTAAGTAAATATTAATAAATAAGAAGATGACGAAGAAATATAAATATATTTTGTAACAATATAATATATTTGTACCAATAATGAGTAATATAGCATATCAACGTTTAGACGAATTATTAGAGAAACGACCATTACCCAAAACGTTTGATGAAGTCAAGGTTGAATTAATGAAACCACGTGTAGAAAACCCAGTTGATGAAGAAGGAGTTCCAACCGAAGAAAATAAACCAACTGAAGAAATAGACGAAATAGCCGATGAAGATGACAAACCACAAGAATTAAAACCAGAACTAAATGACCGTCAATTTAAAGTGGTTGATAAGCGTAGAAGCAGTATGTTAGATAGATTAGCAATTATAAAACGTATTCAAAATAAAGCAGATGCAATTGTAATAGATGAAATGGAAAAACGAAAAGATGAAGTGATAATACCAGTATTAACTACGAAAAAATTAAGAATAGTAGAACCAAGTGTAAATACAGATTTAACACCTGTAATAAATACTGATGAATCTAATTTGTTAATAGAAGAAGAGGACGGAGAACCCATCCAGTTAGAAGAGCCTAACCTGGTAACAAAAGCAGTAAAAAAGCCACGAAAATTACGTATAAAGGGAAAAGTAGCGTCACCTGAAGAAATAAATAATGTAGATCTAACAACAGCAGTAATTCGTTCCCAAAATGTAACAGACCGATTACCGAAAGAAAAAGAAAAAATAATAATAAAAGCTCCAAATTATTACATGAGTAATCGTAAAATTTATATGCAAAAAATCACGGAAATGTTTGCACCATATAAACAGGAATTATTAGATACAACAACAAATATATCATGTGATACGCGTGGTCAATCAAATGATTTTGATTTATTAACACATCAAAAAATCGTTCGTGATTATTTAAATTTATATACACCATATAGAGGTTTGTTATTATATCATGGTTTAGGTTCTGGTAAAACATGTTCATCAATAGCAATAGCAGAAGGTATGAAAAGTGAAAAGCGTGTATTTATATTAACACCAGCATCATTAAAGATGAATTTTTTCAGTGAAATGAAAAAGTGTGGTGATGAGTTATATAAAAAAAATCAATATTGGGAATTTGTACCCATAGATGGAAATCCTGAATATGTTGGTATTTTGTCACGTGCATTATCATTATCAAGTAAATATATTCGTGAAAATAATGGAGCTTGGTTAGTGAATGTAAATAAAGAAGCAAATTATACAATGTTATCATCAAGTGAACAAGTCGCGATAGATGAGCAATTAAATGTGATGATAAGAAGTAAATACACTGATATTAATTATAATGGTATGAATGAACGTAAAATGAAAGAGTTAACCGGTGATTATAGTAGAAATCCATTTGATAATGCAGTAGTAGTTATAGACGAAGCCCATAATTTTGTAAGTCGTGTTGTAAATAAAATAAATGCACCAGATTCAATATCATATAAATTGTATAATTATTTGTTGAGTGCAAACAATGCAAAAGTGGTATTATTAACTGGTACACCAATTATAAATTATCCCAATGAAATAGGTATATTATATAATATATTACGTGGATATATCAAAACCTGGATAATTCCAATGACATGGGATAAGACTGATAGATTAAATAAGGATATCATATTGGATATGTTAGATGATGCAAATATTCGTACTCATGATTATGTTGAATTTAATGATAATAAATTAACAATAACTAGAAATCCTTTTGGTTTTATTAATATGAAAAAAAGAGGTGCTATAAAAGGAACAAGAAAAGTGAATCAAAATAAAAAAGATAATACTACAAAAAAGAATTACGATGGTGGTGCAAGTCATTCATTTGAGAGGTATAATGGTGTCCAATTAAACGAAAGTGGTAATATTTCTGATAATAAATTTATTGAAAATGTATTACGTATATTTAAAAATAATAAAATAAATTATAAGGATGCCCAAATAGAGGAAATAAATAACAAAGCATTGCCTGATGAACGTCAAGCATTTTTTGATTTATTTATAGATGAAGAGAAGGGTAGTGTAAAGAATATAAATACATTTCAACGTCGTATATTGGGATTAACATCATATTTCCGTAGTGCACAAGAAGATTTGTTACCAAATATAGTAAAGACCGAAGAAGGTGATAATTATCATGTAGTAAAAACCGAAATGACATCTCATCAATTCGGTGTTTATGAAAAGATTCGTAAAGATGAAGCAGATAGAGAAAAGAAAACAAAGAATGCAAAACGAATGCAAAAAGCAGGTGAAATTTATAAAATATCATCAACATATCGTGTATTTTCTAGAGCTGCATGTAATTTTGTATTTCCTTCTGGAATTGAAAGACCTGTTCCTATTAATAAGGATGAAGATGACGATAATAATAAAGATATTGATGAAAATATGATAGATAATATGGTTCAAAAAGAAGATATAAATGAAACAATAAATCAAGAAGTGTTAGATGATAGTTATGGAAAAAGAATAGAAACCGCAATGAATCAACTAAATGAAGTAGATGAAAATACAAATGAAAGCAAATATTTATCAAAAACCGCATTGGGAGAATACAGTCCCAAATTTCAAAAAATATTGGAAAATGTAATGGATGAAGAAAATAAAGGGTTGCATTTGTTATATAGTCATTTTCGTACAATTGAAGGTATTGGTGTAATGCGATTAATATTATTAGCAAATGGAATGGCTGAATTTAAACTAAAACATGAGGGTGGTACATGGATGTTAGACATAGCAGAAGAAGATATGGAAAAGCCCAAATTTGTATTATATACAGGTACCGAAAGTAGTGAAGAGAAAGAAATAATACGTAATGTATATAATGGTGCATGGGAGTTTGTAGACCAAAACATAATAGATTCTTTGCAAAAAAAATCAGAAAATAATGTATATGGTGAAGTGATAAAGATGCTAATGATTACCTCTTCGGGCGCAGAAGGAATCAATTTAAAGAATACCCGTTTTGTGCATATAGTAGAACCTTATTGGCATATGGTTCGCCCAGAGCAAGTAGTAGGACGTGCTAGACGTATTTGTAGTCATCAAGATTTACCTGAGGATATGAGAACTGTAAAAATATTTTTATATATATCAACATTAAGCGATGAGCAACGTGTGGATAAAAATAACGTAGAATTGCGTATTCGCGATATTAGTAAAATAGATAATCAAACAACAGTAACGACTGACGAAACTTTATATGAAATAGCAAGTTTTAAACAAAAAATTAATAATGAAATCTTACGTTCCATGAAAGAAACAGCCATAGATTGTAATATATATTCATCGTTAAAATCTTCTAATGACGAACAGTATGTATGTTATGGACACGGGTTAGTGGATTCTAATCAATTTTCATCATATCCAACTTTTGAAAAAGATAATAATATAAAAGAAGGATTGGATACAAAAGTAATATCATGGAAAGGTGTTAGAAAGCAAATAGACGGTGTAGATTATGCAATGAATCCAAATACAAATGAACTATATGATTTACCTAGTTTTAGAAGTGCCCAAAAGGGAATGGGTGAACCAACATATATAGGTAAATATGTAATGATTCATGGTAAACCAGCAATTGGTCAATAAAAATATCATTTATACTAATAAAATTATATATGATATTATTTAAAACTTGCGACGATTGAAAACAACTCCTTCTATTTTATACCAATGCTCATCTACAATGTCAAATGATTTAAACGATGAACCATCTTCAAAAACCACTTCTAATGAAGCATTTACGAATTGATTTGTTGTTGTAATTGTATATGAACCAGTAGTATTTAATTTACTAATTTTTTTATTCTCTAATGGTGCGTTACCATCAACCGCAAATGTGGTAGCATCAGCATCTGTATATATACTGATATAAACACCCGAGAAAGTTCCTGAACGCATAATCTCGGTTATATCAGTGTTTAATTGTGAATAATTTGTTGTATTGAATTGTGTTGCCATTATATATACTAAATAATTATATATTATTATTATAAAATATATTATAATCATTGTAACTGGTATAATTCCTAAACTGCTTACACAAGATAATGAGAACAAATTAAATATGAAACAATAAATATCGTAAGCAAATAATATAATAATAGTTATAATTTAATCGCCATATTGTAGTCATTTTTAATTTATTATTTACAGCTTTATATTTGAATGTATTTAATTTATTAATTAATTTAATTATAACGAATAAAATATAAAAACAAACGCATAGTTAGAATATTACTTGTTGCATATAAATTATGAACGAAGAAAATAATGTGATGACAATAAAAACGGTACAAATTCAACCAATTCGTAATATGATAACTGCAATAAAAGATATATTAACAGATGCAACTATTACATTCACTAAAGATGGAATGAAAATTATAAACTTTGATAAAACCCATACAATTCTAGTTAATGTTTCTTTGAATTCACATAAATTTGAACATTATAAATGTGACCCCGAAAAAATCATAGTGTGTACAAATACCTTACATTTGTTTAAATTAATATCTACAATGTCAAATGATGATACTCTTTCCATGTATATTGATAAAGCAGATTACCATGACGGAATTGTGTCGCATTTGGGATTACAATACGATAATGGTGACATCAAGCAATGTTATAGCCAAAAGTTACGTTTAATTGATCCTGATATGGAAGAATTAGTTGTACCGGATGTAGAATATTCTACAATTATTAATTTACCAACAACAGATTTTCAAAAAATTATTAGGGATTTAAATGGTATATCAGACCGTATTGAAATAAAGTCAGTTGGTAATGATCTGATTTTTTCATGTGAAGGAAACTTTGCGAGTTCTAAAATTTATCGTTCAGAATCAGGTGGTAATATGGAATTTATACAAAAAAAGGATGCATCTATTGTAATACAAGGTGAATTTTCTTTGAAAAGTTTAAGTCATTTTATAAAATGTACACCATTATGTACTCATTTAGAAATGTATCTAGGCAATGATTTACCATTAATCGTAAAGTATGATGTAGCATCTTTAGGTTCTATTATGTTATGTTTAGCTCCTCTACCACCAGCATAAGCGTAATTTTTATATTTTGATTGTTTTGGAAATTTCTGTAATAACTGAACCGACTATATTTGTCATTGTAATATTTTTAATATAAGTGTAGATAATAGAAACATCTTTTTGTGATTTATATTTGGAATGTTGTTTGCATAATATAGCACCTTGTTTTATAATATACATTAATTGTTTTTTGGTATAATTAATATCTTCTGGCATACATGCAATTACATGGCATGAAGAATGTTGGTCAATATGAAACCATATATCGGTTTCTTGTGATGATTCTATAATATTAAAATTATCGGCGGCATCTCTGCCAATTTTAAATTCAATATCTACTCCTAATGGAGAAATGTATCGTGTTTCGCATTTCATTATAACTATTTAAATATAATTATAATGAATAAATATTTCAATTTTATAATCTATATAAAAATCTAAACGCGGAAATTGTAACTAAAGCAACAGCAACGAAGCCTGTAATTATATGAGCTCTTTGTTCTTTTAGATCTTTATTAAAAATTTTTAATACATCATAAATAAAGAAATTATCTTTTTTATTATTAGTATTTCGGTGTAATCTATTGATAGGACAGTCATCAAAAATCATCCATATACAATAAATAATAAAAGGTATTATAAAAAGATATTTTAATAAATATAATGGTGTAAATACTGTAAAGATTACACAAATAACTAATAATAAATGAAAATAATAAAATAAATTATGTTCCATTAATATATATATATGGGTGATATAATAAAACATAGTATTTATTCAGAGACAGAATTTATAACTGATAAAGTTCTTTTTAAATATCAAATAATATCAATATCCGATAATGATTATGAAAATTTAAATATAATAGATGAAAAAAACAAAATATTGAAATTATTAAAGGACCTAGAAGAAGATGTTCAAACATATTTAAATGAAAATCCAAGTATGGAACTCCATGAAGGTTTAGTTATGGTTCCATTAAGAGGAAATAAGAAACGTTTTTATCAGGTAATAAAACAGAAAAGTAATTATGATTCTGCATTGCGACATTATTATACTGGAAACTATATGATTGAATTATTATCTTTTAATAATGATACATTAGAAGCAAAAACAATAACAGAACAAAATTATATGTGGCATACCCCAATAGGTAGTTTAATATCAATGAATGAAGGTCAATTTATAGCTCAGGCTTTTTATCAAGAAGATTCTACAAATGGTGGGAAAAAAAACAAAAAAGACAAAAAAAATAGAAAAACTAGAAAAAAAGCATTTTAAATGTATGTTCTAATTTGGTCGCTTCCAAAAACATGTCCCGAATCTTTCATATCAGTATAACATATTTCAAATTTGTTATTGTAAGACCAATTATAATCATAGCATAACATTAAATTCGGTTGATTATCAAACGCGAACTCAAAATAAAAACTTGTATTAACTGGACTTGTATCAGTATCTTTCATAATTGTCTGTTTTTTACCGATAATCGGTGTAATTATATTGTATCTTTCATCGTGTTTATGGATTACATTTACATATTTATGATAATCAATGCTATTCTTTGTTTTATATTTATATTTGATCTGTCCATCATAATCAAGTATGATATTTACTAATTCGTATGGAAGTTTTTTACACAATTTATCTATCTTATTAGTATCAGTTTTATTGCAGATATAATTTTGTTTGTTATATCCAAATATATAGTTTAAAAATGAAGCAATCATAATATGTTAGTAATACAAATATCTTTATATTACTATTCGGGTGGTTTACAAGAGAAACCGTGTAAACCAATAAAGAAATCAATAAACATTCATATCAAGTTCCATACAGCTACTATCAATAGTTTCAACAATTTCAACAGAAATATTTTCGGGTATATCGTCAAGGTTTATGTATTGTACTACATCAGCCAATATATGTAGTTTAAACTGGGAGTTTATATTATCTACTTGACATTTACCAGTCCATCGTTCCAATGGTAAAATTTCATTCAAAGAACTGATGCGTCCCCTCACGCCTTGATATTTACTTTCCCTCTTACCTGGCCTTCCAGACGGACACTTCATACGCCATTCACACGATAATGCATTGATGTGGTCAGGAAATCCTGATAGCATAGCACAAAATTCCCATGCCCCACCTTTTCCGTGTGTTGCTCTAGCACCACCTTTAATTTCTTCGTTATGTTGTCTTAAACGTCTAATAGGATTATTAGTAGAACCATTGTACGTATTATTTTTAAACTGTGGAAGTTTATTTCTTAAAATATAACAATACCACATATATTGTTATATCTATTTATTATATTTTGTGAGAACTTAAATATAATAAATACGTAAATACGTAAAAAAAATAAACATATAATATATTATGGTAGAGTTTGATCCATTGTGGTATAAGAACTTAAAAAAATCCCCATTGAGTCCACCGAATTATGTATTTGGTATAGTGTGGCCAATATTATACACAATGATGTTTATGGCTTTAATTCTAGTATTGAGAACCGCAAGTATCAATAGTAAAGCTGTATTGTTATTTGTAGGACAATTATTTTTGAATTTGATATGGAGTCCAATGTTCTTTAAATATAAATTATATAGTGTAGCTTTGCTTGATATATTTCTACTAATAATAGTTTTAGGATTTACAATTGTGGCATTTTACAAGATAAGTCATGTAGCCGCCTATTTATTGGTTCCTTATTTATTATGGTTATCATTTGCAAGTTATTTAAATACATATATAGTTATGAATAATTAATTTTATTTTGTAAAATTATAAAATAAAATTATTTCGTTTTTTTGACACGTTGTTTGCGTACATTTAATAAAGTTTTTGTAATTTCGTAGTTGTCAAGATGTCCTTTTAAAGATTTAATACTATTTTCATAATTAGGTGATTCAATAAGTTTTTGGAATCCATTAAGGTCATGTAACATAGATGTAGGTGTAATTAAATTAAATTGATTATTGTTAACCATTTTTATAAAATAAAACTTATCAGTTTCCGGATTTCCACCAAGTACTATCAAGTTAGTATTGGGAACAATCTTGTTATCTAAAAGTATAACAGGTATTTGTGTAGCATTAGCAAAAATCCATATATCCATAGAGGTTAGCATATAATCATCATTCATAATCATGGTTTCAATGGTTATTTTTTGTTTTTTTATCATATTTATAAATTGTGTTTTTCCTTCTTTACTTAATATATCACATATTTTTATAAAATATGAATTCATTAATGGTTCATAATATTTACATAAACGTTTTTTAATATCATATATAGATTCAATTTGATTAAAATGATTTTTAATGATGAATAAAAGTAAATAAAAGCTACATTGATTTGTAAGATTAGAAATATGTTCAATAGCATTATTATGTAATATAGTATTCCATTTGTGTTTGGTATTTAAGACAGGACCCGATTTTTTAACGCACTCTTTTTGTAAAATATCTAATGTAATATTTGATGTATTATCATATTGTTTAAATAATGGAACCTGAATGTTGGATGATAATTCTGTAGATATATTTGGATTAGCATATTCATAAGGAATATTATGTATGTATTCATTTGTTACCATAGGAATAAGATTATCAAAATATTTAGGTATAATTAATGAGTGTAATAATATTATTTCATCTGGATTAATATAATATTCAACATCATCGGTATTTAAATAGTTATTAGAATCTAAAATAAACCGTTGTATTCTTTTATATCTAATTAATTCGTCAACAATACGTTGATAATACAATTGTTCATTATCAACATCACTAATTAAGTGTTTACTAGGAATACATATTTTTCTTTTATTAGATAAACAAATTTTATTTAAATCATCTTTGCTAACAATTGTGTTCATGTCATGTAAACTCTTTAATACGGTATCATCAAAATCAACAAAAGTAATATATGGTTTTAATAAATGTCTTATAAGTATTTCCAATTTTTTCATTTTTGTTTTATATAAAAGTTGTTTATCATGAATAGTATCAATAACTGCATCGCGTATTTTTTTATATTTATAATTATTTAATAATACTCGTATTTTTCCACGAAAGTTATTATAAAATTGTGATTCAAGAGAAATATTACGAACTGTAGTGGTTCTAGTAGTATCAGTATTGGTGCTACTTGTAAATGATTTATCCGCCTCATAATATGCACCGTTACCAAATCCCATAGTTTTATATTCAGGTATATCATCTTCAATAAGATTTTCAGTAGGATTATTAATTTGAATAAATTGATTTGTTTCTGTAAAAAATCCAACAACGAGTCCATCTTCAATAACTTTTAATGCTGGCATACATAAAACCTTATTATTGGTTTTATTAGCAATTTGAGTTAATTTTTCTCTTGTAACATCATATTCTAGCCATTCAACTTTATCAATAAATATGGTAGGTATTTGTTTTATAGGTGTAGATGGGTATGTGGGTATATAAATCGGTTTTTTATCATCAGCTCTATATGTAACCATAAATGCTATTATTTTACCACGATAGTTTTTAACTTGTGACACGATATTCAAATTATTTTCAATGAGTATATCATAAATATTTTTCGCCATTTTATTTTGTTTATAATCATATACTGTGGGCATACTATTCTTTGGTTTGCAATAAGAATTAGTAGTTTTGTTAATCATATTAAAAACGGTTAATAGATTTGAAGGTGTATTATGTTGATAGAATATTTTAACAGCATTTTTCTTGGTTAATTTGGAAGTTTTTGTATTTCCATACATATAAATAGGTTCATAAATATCATTTTGTTTTAATATAATACATGTACCTTTTGATAAATCAAACAATTGGCTTGAATATGAATTTGTAGGACAGAGTATTGATATATTATCAGTAATATCATTGTTTATAATTTCAAGTAATGCAATATTAATACCATTTTCAAATAATCCAGTATTGGGCGAACTAACAATATCCCACATATATGTGTGGTCAATAAATGAATCTTTATTTTTCATAAATTGTATGAAATTATGATAAGAAGCAATGGTGTCTTTTAAGAAATTATTTTGTGAAACATTGGTTAAATCATCAAAGCTGTTATAAAAATCAGTATTTTTGTATTTCTCAATGGTAATATTATCAACAATCATTTTTTTAGGTTGAAAAATAGTAACAAGTGAACCATTATTAGATTTGATATAAATATCCAATGTTATTTTGGATAAAATAATATCACGCATTTCATCTATAGATGGTGTAGAAATATTATTATGATAAGTATATAAATCAGCAATACAAGCAATAAACGATTGATTATGTGAATACTCAACACCATATCTTAATATAGGTGTTTCGTTTTGTCTAATTAATGCTGCATTATTTTTAGAGATAGAAGTTGAATTATCGGTATGTAAAAATAATTCTACTGATAATGGTAAAAACCCCCATCTAGATTGGTCAATTGGAAATTTATCAAAACCAAGAATATTCATACCTATACGATTTTTTTGAGGAATAGTCTTATCTTGTTTATCTATATTATCATTTTGTTCTAGTTTATCATTTGTAACAAGACGATTGATTGTATCTGTATTTCCAGTTAACATGTCATTAGTGATTCCACATTCTTTTCTACGAGATATTTGTTGATTTGTATTCATATTTTTAAAACAACAGGGGAGACAATGATCAGGATGCTTATCGGCTGCTAAAAATCCAGGTCGGTGTTGAACATAATTCTCATTGTCATCTTTGTGATATTTTTCATCAGTAAATTCATATATATAATGTCCAGGTGGTGGTACTTTTGCTTTATTTGGAATAATTTTACCACCACATTCACCATTATCAACTTGTTGTTCAGTCATTGGTTTATTATTTTGTAAACACCAATATCGTGGACACATATACCAATATTGATTTGTTTGGTCACTTCCATATGGCATTGCCACTTCATAGGAATCTTTATCAATATTATCTAATTCTTCTTTAGTTAAAATGATAGGTTGTCTACTACTTTGACTTGGACATACACGTGCATACGAATCAAATTTTCCCTCTTTTTTTGTGCGGAATAAAGTAGGTTCTAATTTTTTCATTTTATCAAAAAATACGCTTGCTCCACCAACGAATAAGTCATCATCGTCGTCGTCGTCATCGTCATCATCAAATAATAATCCTTCATTTTCATTTTCATTTTCATTTTCATTTTCATTTTCATTTTCATTTTCATTTTCATTTTCATATTGCGTTATTTGGTCTGTATCATCATCATCAAAAAATATCCCTTCATCATCATCTTGTTCCTCGTTTGATACATTATGTATAGTAAAAGGTTGTATGTTATTTATGTTATTCACTGCAATCACATTATCGTGTAAAGGTAATTTTTCAATTTTATTTTTTGAAACCATTTTTAACAATTCAGTTTTACTAATTATGGATTTATCAACAAATTGAGTAACTCTTAAAAATACATCAAGATACATTTGAATGGTATCAATATATTGTATAGAACTAATTTCAGCTAGTTCAATAACAATTTCCGGTCTAGCAAATGCATTTGAAACTTTAATTAAACATGGAAATCCAGGATTTTCAGCAATATCAATAGATTTATTAACATAATTACCATTTATAAAAATATGGTCATTCAAATATTTTGTAACATGTTCGTTTGCTTCAATTTCAGTTAAGTTAAAATTGTTCATGATACTTTGTTTAACTTCATTAATATTATTCGTATTTTTATATATTTGAGTAATTAGAGCATTAATAGCATTCATTTCTTTATAATTTTCAACATTTTTAAATCGTAAAATAGCGCCTTTATTCATATCAGCTTCATAAACATGAAACATATTAGACAATAGGTTTGTTAATTCGGTTGGTTTAACTTGTTTATGTTGCCCAATACCGCATATATATTTTAAATCATTATACTCAATGCGTTCATCATAAATATCTTTAAATGGAACAATTTTATAACCAGCTTGTTCTAATATATCGTTGATTTTACTTAATATGGGATTAATCGTTTCTGTTAATATTAAATTTAAATTGTCATTAGATAATGGATTTTTACATTCACCATTTACAATGATATTACCATTATGATTAATATGTAAAAGTAGGTTCTCTATAGTGTTACCATAATTATAATTTATAACCATTGATATTTGTTTGGGTTTGCCAGAATTTTTAGAAAAAGAGCTAATTTGTACACGTGATAATTCGGGTATTTTTGTACCATTTTTAGTACGTTTTGTAGAATATAAACGGTATACGGGTTCTCTACGAAATCCAGGATTATATTTAATAAAAGGAACGGTATTTGTACTATGCATTTGTTTAAAAACAATATCTAATGGAAATTTTGTTTTAGTAACAGGGTGTAAAGTTAATGTAAATCTATTGATACCAATTTTGGTGTAAGGTAATTCCTCTTTTCGGTTGTTATATATATGATAAAATCTATCAATATTATTATACTGTTTAAAGTATGTGTTTTTCATTATTTTTTTCGTATTTTCCATAAGTTTAGATTGGTTCTCAACAATAGCATTATATGATGTAATATTTTTTTTTGCAAGTAATGGATAATATAGATTTATTAAATAATCACTCAAGATAGACATTTTTTCGCCATATCGTAAAACATCTTTCGCAAAAGATACGTATATTGTGTTATTTATTAGATTTCCGTAGGTTAATAATAGATGGTTCTCAAATGTTAATAAAGGATTAGTATTAGATGGTTGAAACACAAGAGGATTAGTCTGTAATACATTGAACGGATTCGCTGAATATAATAATTCTCTATAAGTGGAAAAACGCTGTCCAATAGGAATAGTTAATTCAATGTTCTCACTGTATTGTTTTAATCCATCTGTAAAATCATTATAAGTATATGAATTTTTATTAAGATTATTGAAATAATTGAGTGTATTTTCATCCATAATATGAAGATTCGTCAATAATTGTCCAAGTTTTGACTTGGATAATGGTTGAGTATCATTATTTGTGGCTTCAATGTATAATTCATGTAAAAAAAGAGTAATATTTTTTTTAGAAAATAAGTATAGTTCATCATAAGATAATGAAGTATCACTTAATTCATGTAATATTTTTCGTTTGATAGTACTAATAGAATCATCCGGGTGTATTTGCATGGTTGAAGGTTGAATCGTGTTCTCAATTGAATTCACTAATATTCGTTCATGATCACTAAATATATCACTATCTTTATCAACAGGTTTTTTACTTCCTTGAAAAACAATAGTTCTAGTAATATTATTATCTGTTAAAACACAAACTTTGATAATATCTTTATCAGGGATGGTTTCATTGTGTTGAATAATAGAATTAATTGAATTATTTGTTTCCATATATACAATTGTTTATAAATTATATACCTATTTTTCTACATATATAATTTATATTGTAAGGTTCTCTATAATAAGAAAATTTAAGCATCATAGTAAGGATTATCGTGTATTTTCATACCACAATATTCACGTGGTTCTTTTTTATAATCAACAGGATTGTGTATTCCGCCTTCTTTTGCTTGTTCTAATAAGAATTTAAAATTTTCCCAGAATTCGCTTTTGTGTCCAATTGATTTTGTCATGACATGAGATAATTCATGAATTGCGACAAATGTCAGCGTACTTTCATCAATTAGATGTTCATTTTCACCCTTTTTCTTGTTTAAACAAAACGCTATTTTTTCACCTTTATTTTCACTGTACGCAGTAAATTTACTGGTTGGTAAAGTTTCCATTACTTTTTTGGGATTAAATCCATCATATAGCCTTTTGACATTTTCTTTGTCAGGAAATTTATCATGAACATAGTGGACAAGATCTTTACATTTTTCTGTGACTTTTGCTAGTAAATCGGCAGCTTCTTGTATTTTGCTACGTTCTCTAACACAATATTCATTTCCATTGACACCAGATACGATACATTTTAAATCAAATGCACCATAATTTTCAAAGTATATATATAAACAGGCAATTAGAACAATACCTATTGCAAGATATCCTAAAATATCATATTTATTCATTATATAATATGATATGAATAAAAGTTATCAATTAATTATAATGTTCTATATAATTTGTTATAAAAGTAAACACTGATGATACAAAACAAAAATAAAATATTGAAACCAATAATGACAGATTTGCTAAAATTACGTATAAATAAAGTAAACAACATAGCAAATATAGTAGTAATTATTCCATATAATCCATGACGTGTTACATCAATTGCTGCTTGTTTATCCGTTTGCCATGCAATATATAAAATGTAAAAATAGAGTAATGGAATACCCCATAAGAAAGCAATAATTTTAATATATGATGGTTCTGAATGATAAAAAGAGGCGGCATATGAAAATGTGGCAGTAATTATTCCACCGCCAATAAATTCGCTTATATAATACATATATTCTTATATATTAGTTATAGAATATTACACGGTTGTGTCATTATATAAATTGTTATATAATGAAATTAGTATATAATGGACTTACTTTTTAGGACCAAGCTCAAGGGGTACGCGGGCATAGTCGGTTTCAATGGTGCTTTGGTTCCAGGGTCCTACTTCAGCTTTGGAAATAATAGGATCAGAACGAAGTTGTAAATTGGCGTTACGAAGGGTTTGTCCAATAGTGTCTAAACCAATGTGATGTCCAGCTTTCAATAAATCGGGCATGGTAGCATCACCTTGCTTGGCAGCATTAGGGTTTAATGCTGCCCATTGACTGTTCTCATCAGCGGGAAGTAAATCCTTAGGATTTGCAACCTCGTGTGTGGCATATCCACTACCATTAGCAGTGTTACCAGAACCATTACTTAAAGGTTCCTCTGTTTTATCTTCTTCAGCACCAGCTTCTACATCAGCTGTACCATCTTCCATTTGGTCTAGAACGGCAGAATTACTTTTTGCATATCTGCCGAGTAACCATATAAGTAATAAAAAAGCTACAATAATTATAACTCTCTCGGTTGAGAAAAATTGTTTCATTCCTTTTAAAGCAGGTCCAAATAATTTACCAAACATTTCGTTTATATAATAACGGTTGATAAATTTTTTGTAAATAATTATATTTTACTAAACATTTTGTTATATTGATAAACTAAAAATGTTCTAAATAAAATAATTATTCAACCATTTCACTTTCTTGTTCTAAATCACTATCATCACTATCTGTAATATCTTCCAACATATATGTGTTTTTTATACGTTTTGCTTCTAAATAAGATGAAAGCGCTAAATCACGAGCAATTTTTGCTTTTCTACAAGCCTCCCGATACATTTCATAATATACTTCATTTGATTCTTTAATATTAATATTAGAGTCTTCTGGTAATTCATCTAAATGTATTTCAACTTCTTCTAATTCATTGTTTTGATTTGGAACTGTAATTATATCTTCACTATTTTCGTTGTTATCTATTTCCTCATTTTTATTATTAGTTTCTTCATTTACTTGTATATCAGTGTCTATTATTACTTTGTTATCATCATTTATATCTGCATCAACAATTATTTCTTCATCCACTGTTACATCGGTATTTATATTTATGTCTTCATTTACATCCATTTTTACTAAATTTTCATTATTATTAGATTCTTCAATACTTTTACCATCTTCAATCATATTAGTATCATTTGAATCAATATTATTACCTACATTATATGGTGTAATAATTTCAGGTAATATTTCATTCAACTCATTATTTGATACAGAAGATTGTGTAGGCATCTTTATAATACATTTGTTAAATAATTCAACTGGTTTTACAGTTAACATTTGTTTCATTTCCATTTCAATTTGAAAACTAGTAGTCGTGCATTTAATTCCTTTTAATTCCAATATAGTAATTACATCGGTTTTATCATTAATATCTTCAATAGGAACAATGGTATTATTTTCATTATAAATAGTTAAATTTGGTACACCCATATTACTTATAACATTCACTCTTGCTAGATAAAATTTCCCCGTTTTATAAATTTTTAATGGGGAGGTAAAATAGTTTTCAATATCATGTAGTTCCATATCACTTTCAAACCATTTTTCTCTATTTTGAAACAAATGTTGATGACAAACATTTTCTAGATTTTCCATCCATCTAATAAATTCATCATCTGCATTTGTAAATACTAAATCTGTATAATATTTTTTACCAGCTTTTAAAAACCCCTGTTTTGTTTTACACTTGGGTGGTTGAATATAGAGTGGGTTATTATCTAATGCAAATCGTATAAAATAATTTCCACCTAAAATACTAACTGGTTTTGATATTTTTATTTTCTCAAATGAAAATGAATCATTTGGTTCGTAAATATTGTTCATTATATTTATTTTAACCGAAGCCTTTATTATTATTTATAGACAAATATGTTATTATTATTAAACGTAATACGTTCAAATAAATAAATAAATGTAAAATAATAATATAATTTATGCAAAATATAAAAGAAAAATGTATACAATTTTTTTACAATGAAGATACCCGTAAAGATATTACAGCAATATTGAGTCCATTAGCTAATATTATTTACAATGAATTATATGCGTATATTTGGGTTATATGTTTTTATAGTATTTTTTTATTTGTATTAATTTTAATTAACCTATATTTATTATTAAAAATATTGCATTTTATGAAAGATATGAAAATATACGTACATAGTGTATAAAAAAATTTCTTCATAATATTATTATGAGTAATAATATTGTTGAACAAATATCTAATAAACCAGAATTTATTGAAAAAATACAAAAATGGGTTATGGTGGATAGTCAATTAAAAATTGTGAATGACAAGACAAAACAAATGCGAGAAATGAAATCACAGTTAAATAATCAAATTTGTAATTATATGAATCAACATAATTTGGAAAATAGTAAAATTGGGATTAGTGATGGGGATTTACGATTACATGATAAAAAAGAATATTCATCTATTACATTTGGATATATAGAACGATGTTTAGCCAAACTTATTACCGATAAAAAACAGGTTGAATATATTATTAAATACTTGAAAGATAACAGAGAAATTACTACGAATAGTGAAATTAAAAGAACATATAAAAAAGATTGAATTTACAATGTATAAAAATTATGTGATAATAATATAACATAAGTAATGCAATACTACGATTCTGTTGCAAAACATATTCATTTCAATAATCAATTCGGCAATCCTATTGCTGGTATACCATTAACAACCTGTATTAAAAATGAACAGACAAAAATGAAGGAAACTATTGGTGGTGGACTAAACAATGATACAACTGACAATTTTAGTAGACTTGATGGTCTAGTGATTCCAATGGGATTATATACCCAACAAACAGTTGATGGTGTATGTAGAGATTTTAAAAAAAGTAAAAATGCTATAATTAGTGATGAGTTATTTGAAAATTTATTTGATATTGTCACTAAAAATAAAGTGAAAAAAAACAAAACAATAAAAAATAAACCTGCTAATAATAATAATAATAAAACCAAAAGGAATTTTTCATTTTTTTAATAATAAATATTATAAAAAATTGATAGTATTTATTGTGGAATTACTATTATAATAATTATATTAAAATGGTATACATTTATATTCTTCAATTAGACGAAAATAAGTATTATGTGGGAAAAACAAATAATCCACAATTTCGTTTAGAACAACATTTCAATTCAACCGGTTCTATATGGACTACAAAGTATAAACCATTAAGCGTATTAGAATTGATTAAAGATTGTGATGAATATGATGAAGATAAATATACGCGAAAGTATATGGATAAATTTGGGGTTGATAATGTACGAGGTGGTTCGTTTTGTGAAGAAGTGCTACCAATCACAACATTTTCAATGTTAGAAAAAATGAAAAATACGGCTGAAAATAGATGTTTTACATGTGGACAAACCGGGCATTTTGCCGAAAATTGTACTACCAAAATGAATGATACTGTGTGTCCTGATGATATGGATGAATTAATAACTATGATTGGCAATGATATACAAGACAAAAAAATAAAAGAAAATATAGATATGAGTGAAAAAAACCAAAAAAAACATTATATTGATCATTATATGTCAAGAAACGGTTACAAAGAAGGAACAAAACAATACAATCACCACTTAGAATATATTAATAAACAGAACATTTTGCCCAAAAATGAAATAGAACGGATAGGAATGATGGAAACACGACGTGCAAATTTACAAAAAGAAAAAAATGAAGAATATTTACCTATAATGGAAGCGATGTATAAAGCAATTAAAATATTGAATAATAAATATTATAAAAATTCATAATATTTATTCTGTAATTACTATTATAATAATTTTAGAATTGACGTATTGGTCCAGTCATTGATAGTTTACCATTTAACGATAAATCATTCTCAATAGTTACACCTGTACCACTTGTTTTTTCACTAATTGTATCTGCTGATAATGTTCCATCAATAATTATATCACCACCATCACCTATTAATAAAATTGTAGCATTATTATTACTATCCTTTACTTCTAAATCCCTGAAATTACCTTGTCTTGATGCCGAAATAAAATTTACGCTACCAACACTATAATTTTGAGCAGAAATAGTATGTGCTGTAACATTATTATCTTTCAATAAAACACTATCAATAGTTACACCCGTATCACTTGTTTGTTCACTAATTGTATCTGCTGATAATGTTCCATCAATAGTTATATCACCACCATCACCTATTAATAAAATTGTAGCATTATTATTACTATCTTTTACTTCTAAATCCCTGAAATTACCTTGTCTTGATGCTGAAATAAAATTTACGCTACCAACACTGTAATTTTGAGCAGAAATAGTATGTGCTGTAACATTATTATCTTTCAATAAAACACTATCAATAGTTACACCTGAATTAGATGTTTTTTCATTAATAGTATCAACTTGTAAATCTTGCAAAACAGAAGACCCATCTAATATATGTAAGCCACCATTTCTATTTATAATGTCACCACCACTTACATCAATAAACCCTTTAAAATATGAGTCATCAAAATTATTTGCTTCAGTTGTTGTGGGCCAAACCATATTATATATAATAATATATTAAAATAATATATTAACATTTTTGATATATTATTAACGATTCTTTTTCTTTGACCTATTATTTTTACGCAAACTCTTACGTTTTGATTGTTGTTTTCTTTTTCCACCTTTTTTTTCTACTGGTTTCTCTTCAAATAATTTTTTAAATTCTGCTAATGCCTTTACATTATGGTCTGTTTCATTATTTTTTTGTAGTTTATTTAAATCGTTTATACTCGCTATATTTGTTACGTCTATTTTGGATAATTCTGTATTTATCATTTGTTTTAGTTCATTTGTTCTCAAAACATCTATACGCTTATTAATATCCTCTAATTTTATATTTAATGAAAAAGGATTATTTAATACCTCATTGTGTTTAAAATGTAAAAATAATTCTAATACTGTTAGTAAATAAGCATTTGTATGTGTTTTTATAGTTATAACATAATCTGGTTTATTTTTGAATGAATCAAATAAAATTTTATATATTCCGGTATTCTTTTCTAATGATTGAATTTTATTATTTATAACTGTTTCTGTTACTTTTTGTGATACAGGTAACATTAATGATTTAATTTTATTGACTTTATCACCTTCAGTTTCCTTTAGTGCTATGTAAAATATTGTATTTATGATTTTATCATTAATATATTCATGAATTTCGTGGTTACAACTTAATTTGGCAAGAGTTTCATCACTATAAAATTCATATAATTCTTTTGCTTTATTGGTCTTAATTAATTTATTTAGTAAATCCTTTTCTTCTAACACTTGGGTCAGTTTAGCAAGGTCAGACATATTACTCATACTATCTAATCCAGGAACACCACTAGGAACAGGAACACCACTAGGAACAGGAACACCACTAGGAACAGGAACACCACTAGGAACACCACTAAGAACAGGAACAGCAGTGGGAATAATGTTATTATCTATGACTTCTTTTGCTCCTGCTTGTTCTTTTGCTTTTGCTCCTGCTGGTGCTTCTGCTTGTTCTTTTGCTTTTGCTACTGCTCTTGCATATGCATTATTATCGTTGGATGGACCATAAATATCCTCATACGCCCCCCCACTTTGTGTTGCAACATCATTGTTAGGTTTATAATTTAATAAAAATGTAGATAAATCGTGAGGTGAAACATCCAAATATTTTTCAATATATTTATTAGATGCATCTTTAACATATTTAACAGGGTCTTCTTTACTTACTGTTTTTAAATCCTCGTTAGAGATATAATCTAATTTTTTTAGTCTTTTACATTCATTTAACTCACTATTACTTAAATAACTACAAATAGCATCAACAAAATCTTTTGTGTTATGTTTAATTTTAGGTTTTAACTTATTTTCATAATCTTCGTTTATTTTTTGGGCTTCTAGAATTGAAGCTATTTGATTTCCAAGCATATCAATAAAAAGACTTGACATTTTTATTCTATTCGTTTGTATTATAATTACAAAAAAATTGAATATATTATATTATAAATAAATATATAACATGAAGTCCTCGTATATGCAAGAAAAAGCTAACAAAAAATATAAATTACGAATAATCTCATCAAAAGTAATAACTGCAGATGATTTATGTGAAAATATTCCAATAAAAATAAAAGAATTGAACATAATCTCATCAAAAGTAATAACTGCAGATGATTTATGTGAAAATATTCCAATAAAAATAAAAGAATTGAACATAATCTCACCAAAAGTAATAACTGCAGATGATTTATGTGAAAATATTCCAATAAAAATAAAAGAACTGAAAATACTTCCATCTAAACAACATATAAATGTTCCAGTAATAAAATTAACGAGTAAAACAAAGAAACGCAAAAACGATGCAATATCTTATCGTGAAAAATCCAAACTATGGGATATTTATGATTTAGATAAAAGAGGAATAAAAGATGAATGTGACGATGAGAAAATAGAATGTGTATATACAACCCCTAAAGATAACGATATATGTAATGAATGTAGCGCACCATTAATGATAATGGATGATGGATTTCCAACATGTACAAACGATAAATGTGGTATAATTTATAAAGATATATTGGATTATTCCCCTGAATGGAGATTTTATGGTGCAGATGATAAAAATACGAATGATCCAACAAGATGTGGAAATCCAATAAATCCCTTATTAATGCAGTCATCATTTGGTTGTAAAGTATTATCATCACATAAATCATCATATGAAATGAAAAAAATACGTAAATGGACCGAGTGGCAATCAATGCCACATAAAGAAAAATCATTATATGATGAGTTTCAGTTTATAACTATAATGGCTCAAAATTCAGGAATTCCCAAAATATTTATAGATAATGCAATGACAATTCACAAGGATATTTCAGAGCAAAAAATGTTTCGTGGGTTAAATAGAGATGGCATAAAAGCGGCATCAATCTATATATCTTGTCGTTTAAATGATTGTCCAAGAACAGCACACGAAATAGCAGAAATATTTAAGTTAGATAAAACTAGTGCAACAACTGGTTGTTCAATGGCAGTAAATATCTTACACAATATCGAAAGAAATTTGGAACCAGAAAATCAAACTCAATTAGGAATTACATTACCAAGTTCATTTATAGAAAGGTATTGTAGTCGTTTGAATTTTACAAGTGAATTAACAATGTTATCAAAATTTATAACAAAGAAGGTTGAGCAACGTAATATGATATCAGATAATATTCCTCATGCAATAGCGGCAGGAATAATATATTTTGTAGCATATAATTGTAATATAAATATAACAAAGCAAAATATAAAAACGATATGTGGAGTAAGTGAAGTAACTATAAATAAATGTTTTAAAAAATTAGAATGTAACAAAGAAAAACTAATTCCAGCTGTAATACAGAATAAATATAATATTATTGTAAATTAATTTAGTAATAACAGTTAAGTATTCTATATAAAATTCATATTAATATTATATAGAATGAATGAAAATATAAAATTAGTAATACAACCATATGTAGAACAAAAAATACCGAAACTAATATTTATAATTCCATATAGGGATCGTGAACAACAGAAGCATTTTTTTAATCGTCAAATGGACTATGTATTAGAAGATATTGGAAAAGATAATTATGAAATATATTTTGCACATCAATGTGATAGTCGTGATTTTAATCGTGGTGCAATGAAAAATATAGGATTTATAGCAATGAAAGAAAAATATGAAAATAATTATAAGAATATTACATTTGTATTTAATGATGTAGATACAATGCCATATACAAAAAACTTTTTAAATTATGAAACAAAAGAAGGTAATATAAAACATTTTTATGGATTTACTTATACATTGGGTGGAATTGTTTCTATAAAAGGATGTGATTTTGAAAAAGTAAATGGGTTTCCAAATTTTTGGGCATGGGGATATGAAGATAATATGTTTCAAGAACGTGTATTAAAAAATGGGTTAAAAATAGATCGTGATAATTTTTATCCAATAATGGATAAAAATATTTTACAAAATAAAGATGGTTTAGAACGTATAGTAAATAGAAAAGAATATGATAGATTTAAAAATAATACAACAGATGGTATTTGTACAATACAAAATATTGTTTATGAAATAGATAATAGATATATAAATATTACAAATTTTAAAACACTTGTAGAAAATGATAAAAAATCAAATATTAAACATGATTTACGAGATAAAACCCCCAAAAAATTGTATAATTGCCGGATGAACATGGTATTGTAAAATTACAAAATAGAATTTCCACCAAATAATTTATAAGTTAGACCACATTCATCACAAGTTTCCCATATACCAGAAATTTTTACATAAAAACTATTATTATTAGGTTTAAATTTTTGATTATTTTCTTTATATATTTTCATAAATCCAGAATATAATTGTTTAGAAAGTAATATTGTTTTTTTGAGTGATTTTTGTTTTGTTTGTATATAATTATCTAACAATTTATATTCAATTTTGGCGAATTCTTTAACAATATTTATATTTGTATTAGAATAAGGATTAAATTTCATTTGTGTTCTATCATCCATAAGTTCTAATGTTGATATATCAATAGGAAATTTAATATATAATCCATTCATGGTAACTTCGGGAGTAATATAGCATATTTTTGTAAAATTACCTTCCATAATAATATTAGTTTTTGTATCTAACCAAGAAACATTATGTGTTATAAATTGTGTAGTATTAATATTTACGTTCATAACTATTATTATAACTAATAAATTATATTTATTAGGGTTTTATATAAATAATAATTCTATATATATATATTATAATTATGTCAGCTTTATTAAGTTTAAATCCAATACCATTAATTTCTTGGAAAGGGAGAACATTTAATCAAGTACATTCATCAATACAAAAAAATGGTCAGTATACAGAAAATACTTCAACTTCTGTACAAAACTTATTTTCGGCAAATCCTTTAAAAATTTATAGAAGAGAAATTGCTAATATTACTACAGAACCTTGTAATTCACGTGCATCTTTACGTGTGGATAATTTTAATAGACCAAGTGGTACTATCAATAATAGTAATGCAACAAATAATAATGGTTTAGTAAACACTATAATAGACCCTACCCCAAATAATACATGTGATAATTATGAAAATTGTAGTGTAGTATTATCACCTGCTGAAAATGCCAGAAATCGTGTTCGCAGTAGTGGTATGATAAAACGTAAATTTAATGAAAATAGAAATAATGATACTTATTACACATCTACTTCTCAATATTTAAATAGTCGTAATCGTACGTTTATTCAAAATCAATATAATTATATACGTATAGGCGATTCTACCTCCACACCAGGAACTAATTTAGCATCTGGAAATATTTATTCACCAAGCGGAACAAACCATTGTGCAAAGTATTATTTACCTAATACTACATTTAAGTATAAATGGATAAATAATATTCCAGATGGTGGAACAAATGTACTAGATGGTGAAGAATATACGGTTACTGTTCCTAGTGGTAATTATTCATTAGATGATATCAACCGTATTTTTAAACAAACCATGTTCCAAAATCTACATTTCTTTATTAAAGACCCTACTGGAACCACAGATGAATATTATAGTGAAAATATTAGCTATGCATTGAATTTAGCTTTTAACAATAATACTAATGATATTGAATTTCAGTCATATCGTATTGATATTGATACATTTCCACCATCTAATTTTACTATTCCATCCGATAGTAGTAACGACAAAACTTGGGAATTACCAGGTACCGGTACAGGTGTTAATAAATTCCCTCAAATTATAATTTCAAATAATGAAATGAAAAAAGCACTCGGGTTTACAGAAGCTTATTATCCTAGTAGCCAAGTAAATACGAATAATGAAATAGTTCAAGCAAGTATATCTTCATCTACACCCAGTATTCAACCATTGTATACAAAACTATATTATAAACCAAATAATCCCCAATTTGCTCAACAAGGTGCGGTTAGTGCTGGTGATTTAATTACCCGTAAAAAATATAATTCCATTACAAATTCAACTGCTGAATACCGCAATGCATTTGGTAATCATGTTGCGAATGCGTTGGCATATGGTGTACCATCTAATGGATATACAATAAAAGATAAAATAGGTTATCCAATGAAAAAAACACCCACTTTTAATAAATATAATAGTGAAATGAAGGAATGTTCAGTTACCAGTTTTGCAAATGCAATATAAAAAATTGATTATAATTTATGATTTTATATAGGTGTAATATAAAATCATGGGACGTTTTTACAGTGGTGATATTGAAGGCAAATTTTGGTTTGGCGTTCAAGACAGCAATGATGTTGAGAATTTGGTAAATATTACAGGTAATACATATTATTCGTGGCACGTATGCAACTGTACAGCTGAAATGGATGAAGATTATTGTAGACAATGTTATGATTCCAAAGAAGAACACATAGAGGCCGCAATAGAAGAGGGATCATATGAAGATGAATGTTTATATTATGAAGATTGTTGTAATGGATATAGCCTGGATAGAGAAACACATTATCAAGAATTGGTAGATAATATGAATGAATTAAAAACAAAAATAAATAACAATATTATTCAAGAATTTGATAAAATTGAACAAAATGATAAAATATTAGATGCATTTACAGGTGTATTTAATAATACTCATAAATATTTAAATACAATGGAAAATAACCCGGAAAGAAAAGAACAAGAAGTACTCACTGCAAGATATACATTAGGTTATCAAATTGAATATTGTGTACGAACAGCCGGGTATTGTAATATTAGTTGTGAATATTAAGTTTGCATAAATACGTTATTTGTTATTATTATATTGTGAGCAATATCATATTTTGCACACCACTGCATTGATTTCTGTACATTCATTTTTATTAATGCATCTATTTTTTCTTGATTATGTTTATTATCAATTAATGTTATTGTATAGTGTATATTTTCTATTTGTTGTTGTCCCAATATTGCATTATATTCTTCTAGTTTTGATACAAAACATAAGGGTAACGGTATTGTTAAAAAACGATGAGTATGTAATGTTTTACCAATACTACTTGGTGTCACCATTTTTTGAAATGCACGATAAATAAACGGAAAAAACTTTTCACAGGTAGGTAATAGAAAATTTTTACAAACTATATATTTCTCTGAATTTGCATATCTACTTGTATTCGGCTTTGTTATATATACCTTATCATAAAATGAAGATAAAATACACAACACATCCATTGTATGTTGCATAAAACAATCAAATGTTTTCAAAATAAATGACCCACCCTTTTTTTGCATCGTTACTGCATAACATACTTGTGCAAATAACAATTTCGCGATTGTATGCTCTTGTTTATTAAAATCTATTGAAAAATCAAACCCACCATCTGCAGTTATAATATCTATTGAGGAACCATATGCTTCTTTACAGCCTAGTAAATTTGTTAATGATAAAATATTACCGGTATTATCCACACCCTTTTCTATATAAACATTCTTATTTGTTCTTAAAAACATATCGGTTTTCTTCCAACCCGGAATATTTGGATCATTTTTATCATCTATTAACGTCATTCCTATATAAATATCATCGGGTTTTTTACGAATAGATGCTAGTGCTTCTATAAATCCACCTGGACCTTCTGCTAGGTGAAATGTACTTATTGAATTTGTTTCTTTTGCCAATTGAAATGTATTTACTAGTTCCATCATTTTAAAATATGAACGTGATAATGGTTTGGCCTTTGCTACACTTTTCTTTTTAAATGGCACTATACTATGCACATATTCATAAGGATTTGTATATTTCTTAAAAATATCCCAATCCTTTTCACGTTCTTCTATCTTTTCTTTGATTTCATATAAATATTCAGATAATGAATTGGATATTACTGGTTCTGGGATATTTTCACCTTCTATAAAATCTATATATTTATGTATTAAAAACGGGATTTTAGGTAATAAATAGTATGACATGGATAATATAAATAATAATTACTATTTATATTGTTTCACTTATTTCCTTTTCATTTTTTTCTTTTTTTTTTTAGATTGTGATTGTGATTGTGTTTTTGATTTATTATCATTTCTTTTTTTGGTTGATTGATACATTCTACGTAAATTTTTTATGATAAATATACTAGTTGCTAATTCTGCATCAATATGTTGTGTTGCTCTTGATATTAATTGATAATCATCACAAACTTTCTGGCCGCATTCTATAATATGTTTAAAGTGGTCAATTAAATAGGATTTTCTGTCCTTTGTTCCTTGTACTATAATTGTCATACCTACATCTTGGTCTTCTTTAGTAACGTTTGGGTCAGTTTTACTCTTACTTCTTTTAGCAGTTTGGGTAATTCCGGTCTTCATTCCACAACTTGTATTATATGGATGGTGATGTTTTCCTTGATTACACGTATGGTGTGCGTAAGCAAATTCCATTAACCAAAATTTAATAAACGATTTATAAAATATAAATTCATTATCATTAATTTTAATTTGTTCTTTTGTAATATATATTTTAAATTCTTCAAATATATTATTAAATTTGGTATCAATATTATTTTTTGGATATTTTGTATTTGGACTACAATTAATTAACATGTATAAGTTTTTTAATGAATCATCATGTTGTCTTTTAAAATCACTCCATAACATAAATATTGATCTAGCAGTATTATCTCCAGTAAAATATAATTTTTTTAATCTATTATAATGTAAAAATTGTGTAAAAACAATAGGACAAACTATTTTATGCTCCATTTCAGGAGGAGCTCTTTCAACTATTTTTACGTTACATAAATAACAACACGCATTTTTAGATTTTGCATAATCAGTTACTGTGTTTCCCCATATATCTTTCATTTGATTTTCTTCTTTAATAAAATCACAACTAGCATCACGTATTTTGATACCAGTAATGTTAGCTTTATCAAAACATCTTTGTAACTTTTTATTATAATCCGGAGATATATCCTCAATATTTAATTCTTTAAGTACGCTATTTTCTTTTTTATTTATAAAATTAATAATTAAGTCGGTTAAAGGAGTCTTGCCTGTTGTTATAATACTATTTAAAGTAGTTTTGGGTGTGATATTTACATTGGTATTATCATTTGAAACTGATTCTTTGGGGGTGTTTTTAATCTTATCTTCAAGTTCTTCTATTATTTTATAATCATCTTGTTCTTTTTTATCAGCTATAATACTTTTTATTCTTATTGAACGTCTAAGCTTATTATTTATATCTCTTTCTAAACTGTGTAATTCTAAACTTTGTAATTCTGGAATATGTATATCTTGATTAGGTATATTTTCTGGTGATGAACTATAATCGGTTAATATATTGCGATTAACCGATGTACTTTGAGGTAAGTCTTTTACTACCTCCTTAAATATATCTTCGTATAATTTGTCTAATTTGTCTAATTCATCTTCAGTATAATTACTGGGTGGAGGTGTTCTTTTTCTTTTTCTAGTTTTTCTAATTTTTCTAGTAAAAATAGTTTCCATAGGACTAGTGCTATCTATACTTGAATATTCCATAGGACTAATACCGGAATATGTATTCCAATTGAAATCAACAAATGACATAATTTATAATATATGGATAAAATTAAATTGATGAGTAATTTTAAATATTCAAGTGTGTAAAAATACAAAAGTAAGAATCACATTGTTATAAGTTCATATAATTATGATATAAACTTATGAATCGGGAACACGTTTACAATATTTATGTAATACGCAATCATTTATTTCACTTAAATCTTGGCGAATTTGATTAAAGTCGTCATCATTATATTGATTAAAAATATTAGTAACAGATTCTACATTTTTGTAGATTTTATGTATATCTTGGTACATCATAATCATGTAAATTAAAAAAGTACTACAATATAAAAAAGTGATAAATATTATTAAATTTGAAATAATAGGTTGATTTGTATTTTTCGGTTCAATTAATTTTTCATCCATTACTATAATAATCTATTAATATTTAAATATATTTTATTTTATAATTCTCAATTTTGGTTTTTTAACAGTTTGATGTGGGGGCGTCGGTTCATCGTCAACTGGTGTAAACGTTTTTAATATAATTTTTCTTTTTGTTTTTTTTGCAACAGGTTTTTCTTCAGGTTTTTCTTCGGGTTTTTCTTCGGGTTTTTCTTCGGGTTTTTCTTCGGGTTTTTCTTCGGGTTTTTCTTCGGGTTTTTCTTCGGGTTTTTCTTCAGTATTTACATCATGTATATCTTGTTGTTTTCCAACAATTTCGCTTATTTTCTTGGCATCTACACTGCGTACTTTCTTAAATACAAAATAGCGATTCATAAAAGATATTTGTTTTTCTTCTTGTGACATATATAAAGCATCTTTGTAATTAGATTTGACACTGGGTTTCATTTTAATATCCATTTCCATATGTGTAAATAATTCATTAAATAATCCAGTGGGGTTAGGTAAATTCATTTGAGTAGCTTCTTCTTTTGTAATTAAGACAAATCCATAATCTTCCATGAGTTGAATTAAATAATTGAAATTTACCAAATATTCACGGAAAACCTTATTAATACTTTCTTGATAAACATCAATAGGATATCCCAAAGATTCTTCGTCATCTGGAAATCCAGTTTGGTCATACATTTTTGTTAATTCATATATTTTTCGTTCACCTTTAAAAATAGTAATACTTTCGTTTTTGCTCTTTTGTTGTAACATATCAAAAACATGTTTACCGTCATAACAAGTACCAATATAATAACCATTAACTTTGGTACATTCACTAACATTTCTCAAAAATTGGTGTATACTCGTATTATTTTCAAAGAAATAATGCATGGCAAATTGACAAGAACTAATATTAAAACCAGACTCTGCGACACCATAATTTTTGTAAACACCTTTACCTAATATAGCCATATCTTTAGAACCATTACCGAATACAGCATTACTAATTTTTTTATCCTTATCAGTGTAATAAGCTTTTCCAGTACGTATATTTAACCCACTGTTACCGTGTGTAAACAAAGCATTGGGCATATTGTTGTATTTTCTATGAGCCTTAATATATCTAGAACATGCACCATCAATTTGATTATGAATATTATCCTTTGATATATCAACACCGAATACAAATTTGAGTTTGGAATGAATCCATTTTGCAAGGTCACCTGCTTTTCCAACCGCATAATCAATTAATGTATCATCTCTATTAGATACAGAAGAAATTAATTTAGATTTTACATATAGATTATGAAAGTTGCGTAATGCTTGTGTAGATGTTTCGTCGGTGGATTTATTGTAATAAACTTCATCAACAAGTTCCGGTATATTATCACCAGTACTAATCATTTCGTCTGTAATAGGATTATGAATAGAATGCCAATTATTATTAGCCACATGATATGCATTACCATAATTTTTCTTGATATTTCCCAATAATTCTGCCGTTTTATCATATCGTACACGTAGTGGAACCCATCGCCAACCATCTTTATTTTCTTTTACATATTTGAATTCAACAATCATATCTTTATCAAAGTAATCGCCCTCTTCTGTTTTCATAATAAGTTGTGATTTGTCTTCAACAAGCATAACATTACATAAATGCGCGTTTTCGTCATAAGGGTCACTAGGGTAAAAAGGAACAGGTTTATATGTGTTGTCGTCATCCATTGTTTTGAAATTGACAATATCATCATCTAAAATATTTTGACAAGGATTTAAGAAACCATGTTTACGTTCACTATAACCGCAATGGAGTATGAGTGTTTTATATTGATTTATATTTTGTACTACTTGTGCATTATAACCACTATTAAAAATGTGTTGGATTTCATCTTTTCCCATTTTATTTTTTTTAACATTAACCAAGAAATCAATAGTATTGAATTCAGCTGGTTTCCATTTGAATGAAGATTCCCATGTAGATTTTGTTATAGGACCAGGTTTCCCCCCAATAGTATTTCCCCCAACTGGCAATAATGATGGTGTAAAAATGAGTCCATCTGTATTATATTCAAATACCCCATCATTTACATTTGATAATATTTTAGAGCATCCATTGAATATAGAATTATTTTCGGTTTCATAATAAAACGACTTACTTTTTACTAGAAATTCACAAGGAATCATATTTTTACTAGGCTTTACTTCACCATTGGCAGTACTATCTAATATAGAAATCGGTTTTAATACATCAATAAATTTATACAAAAGAGGTAACCGATATTCAGTTTCATTGGTGGTATTAGAAGAGACAAATGGTAATTCTCTGACCGATTTTTCATGTATAAAATATACATCAAATGCTGCATATAAGTTAATAAATTTCCCGTTTTTATCATGTTTAATAAGTTCACCATCCAATAAACTATTAAATATAGTTTTTTCAATGGTTTTTGTTCCTGTAAATATAACACTCATATTTGTATCAATCAAATATATTTTACCAGTATCATTAATATATAATAATTTACGGTCACCATCGGCTTTATCTGTAACAGTATAATTATTACGAATATTAGGCATAGTCAAATTTAATTCTGTATTATCAATAATATTTTCCATTTGTAATGTTAAAGAACTAGGACCAATAAATTGAGAAGAAGTAATTTTATATTTATGCTCTTGTTCCTCATTAACACCATGAATCAATTGCATATATGATTGTAATATTCCATTTTTTTCTTTGTACGAAATCGGGTATTTGCTACATTGAATACCACTTAAAATGATTCTAATACATTTACGTAAAGCAGTCATTAATTTGGGTAAAGTATTGTAATAAGTGCCATGACCAACACGAAAATTATCTACTTCTAATTCAACCTCATAACTTTCAATATTATTAAAAACATCCGCTTCTTGTATTGTATATTTTGGTATAACTACTTTATCAACCTTCTTTGACGTTTTAACAATAGTAATATCTGCAAATACAGGAAAATCTGGGTGCTGGAAACGAACACGATTCATAGAACGGAATATTTTGAGGGAATCATTCCATTGGTCTATTATTTTACGACTAAAATTAGATTGAAAATGAAAATCTTGCTCGGTTTGATAAGCTACACGAAAATTAAAGTCTTCTACATCAACTTTTCGTATAAATTCACCAGATCTTGTGGTAGCACTCATTTTTTGTGTAAATTTAAATTTATTGAAAATGGTGGATGGCATATCTATAATTTTTTGTAAACTATTTGTGCGACAATATTCTTGAATTAAATCTAAACCAATAATTTCAGCACGAACATTAGACATTTTACGTAATCCTGTTTTCATATCAGTAAATTCATTCTGTATACGTAACATATTAATACCTTCGTCGTTTTCTGGTGTAAATCCACACATGTATAATTGTTTTACAACATTATCATAATCTATTTTATTTAATGGTTTTGCTACTTTTGGGTTTGTACCAAAGCGAACCTCTAATTCGCTTGTTTTATTATCACTACGCGTAAGTGGATTACTTTCTAAATAGTGATTAACAATACGTTCAAAATCTTCTTTTTGTTCCTTTTGCGTTTTGTTAACAGCCGGAACTTGTGATTTTGATTGTACGTCTAATTTCTGCATAGTTTCACCTGGCATAATAATATATTGTATATTATTATATCATATTATATTTCTATTTCAATTTTCTAATAAATTAGATTATAAATGGTGTAATATATTCACCTAATAATAAATATAAATCATTTTTTTTATATTTTGTATTATCATTATACGCATCAAATATCTTAACCATTTGGATTAATTCATCTACTTTATAGGAACCAATAGATTTTAATGGTTTATTTTCATTATCAATTAAAAAACTACTGTTACGAATATCAATTAACTCTGGTTCAGTTAAGCTATCAACATGAACACTGTATCTATTATTATCATTTTTATATATAATATAGGTATTATTATCATTGTCACCAGATGAAAATTCCATTCTTAATTTTTTAGTATGATTCATTATAATAATATTGATATTTTTATAAACAGTAATAGCAATTAAACATGCAATATTCGTTGTTTGAATATTTGACATAAGATCAGATAATATTTCTTGTACACCCGCTTTTGTTACTTTATGATTAGAATTTTTAATTAATGTTGGTTTTTGTGATATTTCTTTTGATAATTCATGTTTCCACTCTAGTTCACGCATATTATAATTATGATGAATACTTGTATATTCCCCGTAATCATTCAACAAAATATATAAACACCAAAATAATGTATCTTTTTGCTTTGGTTCAATCATATTTATTATCTCTTTAATGGTAGGTTCTTCTTCTTTATGTTGTGTATTTTCCGTTATCGTTTCATTATTATTCAACGTATTTTTATTACATAATGTCAGCATATATGGCGATATATATTGAATTAATTCAGTATAGCTAATATCTTTTTCTATATTATTTGGTTTAAACAGCAAGTTCTGAATTGTAATAGCCATTATTCACCCGTTATACTATATGTTATTGGCACATTGTCTTTATCTTCTTTATTATCTATTAAAACATTTTTGAATTCATTCTTTTGATATTCAGTAGTAATTAAATTATCTTCCTGGTCTTTTGTGTAAGAAATATATTTTTGTAATTCTTCAATTATATTATCATCTATATAAGATAAATTAATAAATACACCACTTTTGTTTTCATTTAATTTACATAAATGTTTAGAAAAAATTCGTAATATTTCAATCTGATGGTGTTTATTCATATTTTCAATTGATGATTTTAATGATTCCATCACCTCGTTTTTTTCCATTAATATACATATTGTCTTCGGTTTATATAGATTTTAATATTATTTTATAGATTATGCTTGCAATATATTTATTGTATTGTAGTATAAATTTATATAGCAAATTTATATATAGCAAATTTATATATAGCAAATTTATATAAAATGTCTTGGCTCGCTGAATCACAAGCTAATAATTTAGAACAAACATATATTAATACGTTTTTAGATGTAAGTGGTAATATTATTCATCGTAAAGGGTATTTAACTGTTCTTGATGGAGATGTATCTTTTAATAATGGAGATTTATATGTAGGTGGAAACATAACAGCTAATTATCCTGATAATTCTATTCCTGCTTCAGCTATTAATGGAGAAGTTGCTGCTGCACCTAGTTTTAATGGAGCAGTTGCTATGAATGATGACCTTACTGTATCAAAAAGATTATTTGTTATTGGAGAAGCTACCGCACCTACTATTGATGACAATGCAGATAGCACAGATCATATTGCGACTACTGCATTTGTACAATCGGTCATCTCTACATTAGATGCAGGTCCAATGGCTACAAATATTGCGAATAATACTACTGCTATTACCAGCGAAGAAACACGGGCTACTGATGCTGAATCTACTTTACAGACAAATATTACGAATAATACTACTGCTATTACAAGCGAAGAAACGCGAGCGACTGATGCTGAAACTATTTTGCAGACAAATATTACGAATAATACTACTGCTATTACAAGCGAAGAAACACGAGCTACTACTGCTGAAAGTGCGTTGCAAACAAATATTGATGCAGTAGTAAGTAGTTTAAGTCTTGACGGACTTTCTGATGTTAAAAGTGGTGGCGATGACTTCACAAATAGTTTGTTAATTGGTAGTACAACTACTGGTTCTCTTGATGATGCTAAAGAAAATACTGGAGTTGGGTCGGGGGTATTTAATGATCTTACTTCTGGTGATATGTGTACTGCGATTGGATTCCAGTCATTATATTCTAACACAACTGGTAGTTATAATAATGCTCTAGGAACCAGTGCATTAAGAAATAACACAACTGGTACTTATATTAATGCTCTAGGAACCAGTGCATTATATAATAACACAACGGGCAGTCATAATAACGCGACTGGATATGCAGCGTTATATACTAACACAACGGGCAGTCATAATAACGCTATAGGAAACCACTCGTTGAGGGTGAACACAACTGGTAATTTTAATACTGCTATAGGACACACTGCATTAAGATATAACACAACTGGTAGTTATAATAATGCTCTAGGAGCCAGTGCATTATTTGAAAACACAACTGGCTCTAATAATATTGCGAATGGATTCGAATCGTTATTTAATAACACAACGGGTAAACATAATACTGCGTATGGACACCAAGCTGGAAATGTTAATGTTACAGGAGATAAAAATACTTATATCGGTCATGGGGCAAATGCAGCAGTTGATCAAACAGCTTTAAGTAATTCTACTGCCATTGGCTATGATTCTAAAATAACTGCAAGTAATCAAATTATGTTAGGTACAGCAGATGAAACTGTTGAAATACCCGGTAATTTGAATATTGCTAGTGACAAAATTGCTACAGCACCTACTGTTAATGGCACTGCAGATAACACAAATAATATTGCTACTACTGCATTTGTACAAGCGGTTGTCGCAACAGTAGATGCGGGTTCAATGTCAACAAGTATATCAAATAAAGCAAACATTGATTCACCGGTATTAACCGGAATACCAAAAGCCCCTACTGCTGCTAATACTACTGATACAGACCAAATTGCTACTACCAAATTTGTTCAAGAACGCATTACTACAATAATTGGTGGTGCACCCGCTGCATTAGATACATTAAAAGAAATAACAGACGCGTTAACTGGTGCTGATAGTGCAGCTGGTGCTATTACTACAACTATTACTGATAACAAAACAGCGATTGAAACTGAAGAAACACGTGCTACTGGTGCTGAAACTACTTTACAAAGTAATATTGATGTGGTAAGTGGTAATTTAAATCTTAATGGACTTTCTGATGTTAAAAGTGGTGGCGATGAATTCACGAATAGTTTGTTAATTGGTACTACATCTACCGGTATTCTTGACGATGCTAAAGAAAATACTGGAGTTGGGTTGGGTGTATTTAATAGTCTTACTTCAGGTGATGGGTGTACTGCGGTTGGATACGAATCTGGAAATGTTAATGCTACAGGAAATAAAAATACTTATATTGGTCATGGGGCAAATGCAACCGCAGGTCAAACCGCTTTAAATAATTCTACTGCCATTGGCTATGATTCTAAAATAACTGCAAGTAATCAAATTGTGTTAGGTACTGCAGCAGAAAAAGTTGAAATACCCGGTACAGAATTAAATGTTGGTGGGGATATAATATTCACTGGGGGTTTAAAACAAGATGATGGTGCTGGTAATTTATCAGACTTTCGTGGTGGGGCTTTTAATATAGTAGAACCAAATATTAGCAATACTCCTATTCGTTATTTTGTTGATGTAAATTATGATGGAGATACCGCTACTACTATTGCCCCCTATTTCATATTCAGTAGCAGTTCTGGTGGACCCGCGTTAAATAGTAGTTCTCAACCTTTAAGCTTGCAAAAAGGGTTATCGTATATTTTTGAAGCCACTTTTTACTTGACTGACACGAATCATGCATTTAATATAGGTTCTGGCCATAATGAAAACAATACAGGTATATCTGTCACATCAACAGGGATTTCTCACATTTTTGTCGGTGTAACACATGATAATCAAAATGTAGCGGCAATAAAACTAGGTAAAACATTAAGTTTTACAATACCTTATGATTATGCTGGTGATTTAAAATATTACTGCTATACACATTCAACCATGATTGGAGACTTTAATATAGTAGATGGTCCACCTGAATATGCACATTATTCTAATGGAATCCATATTGGTGGTTCTACAGAGCCCGCTGATGATTCTAAACTAGAAGTAACAGGGGATGTAAAAGTAACAGGGGATGTTAAAGCAACAGGGGATGTAATATTTACTGGTAATTTAAAACAAGATGATGGTGCTGGTAATTTATCAGACTTTCGTGGGGGTGCTTTAAATATAGATGATACCGGAACCGAATATGCACATTATTCTAATGGAATCCATATTGGTGGTTCAACCGAGCCCACTGATGATTCTAAACTAGAAGTAACAGGGGATGTAAAAATAACTGGGGATGTAAAAATAACTGGTATGTTTAGACAATGGTAATCCCAACATTATTATATTATTTTTCGTTTATTAAATATAATATAATAAAATAGTATATAATGAGTTGGGCAAGTGAAACCGAAGCGAATAATTTAGACCAAACTTACATAAAAGATTTTTTAGATGTAAAAGGTAATATTATTAACCGTACAGGTTATTTAACAGTTCTTGATGGAGATGTATCTTTTAATACTGGAAATTTATATGTAGGTGGGGATGTTGATATTATTGGAAACATAACAGGTAATTATCCAGATAATTCAATTCCTGCGACTGCTATTAATGGACAAGTGGAAGCTACACCTAACTTTAATGGTGATGTAGCAATGGATGGTAATTTAACTGTCGCGAACAAAATTTTATACAGTAATATGTATTCAACAGTAGATGATTTACCCGATGCTTCTACATATCATGGTATGTTTGCTCATGTACACGCTGATGGTGGTGCGTATTTCAGTCATTCCGGTAGCTGGCACCAATTAGCGAATATTGAATCACCTAATTTTACGGGGGCAGTTACAATGAATGGAATTACTGTTGGTACCGGAAATTCTAGTTCTACAGATAATACAGTAGTTGGGTTTGAATCTGGAAAAGCCTTTAGCACAGGCCTGCGTAATACTTCGGTTGGTACTTCAACTTTATCTGCTATAACAAGTGGAACTGATAATACAGCTCTTGGTTATGGTGCAGGTAGTAATTCTACTGGTATTGAAAATTCTTTTATGGGTTCATATTCTGGTCTTTACAACGTTGCTGGTTCAAATAATACTTCACTCGGGTATTTATCACTTTTATGTAATGTGGCTGGTACAAATAATGTTGCTATTGGTCATAATGCTATATTCGGTTCTCAAAATAACGATTCTACTAATAATACTGCTGTTGGTTCTAGTTCATTAAAGGCAGTTCAGGTAGGTGCTAATAATAATACTGCTATTGGGTTTAATAGCGGTGCTACAAATACTACTGGAACGAATAATACATATCTTGGTGAAGGTGCAGATAGTAATTCTAATAGTTTCTCTAATTCTACTGCGGTTGGTTCTGGTTCTAAAATAACAAAATCTGACCAAATTGTATTAGGTAAATCAACAAGTCCACCAGAAGTTTATATTCCTGGTAGGGTTGGTGTTGGAAATAACAACCCTATGACTATGATGCAAATTGGTCCAGACCTGGCTACGGATTATGGATACAATTATGACGAAAATGCGCTATTAGTAACTCATCCAACACCTATATCAGATACCGCAGTGAATGACCCAATGACGGTTTTATATTTAGCACGTGACGGTATACCGAGCACATCAAATTCAGTGAGGGCGGCGTTCAAATTATCAAAATATGAATACATTGGTGCTCAAAACCCAAAATCACGACTAGATATAGGGTTGTTAGAGAACTACAATGATAATGAACCTAGTGTGTTGACGTTGTTAGGCAATGGTGAAGTACAGATTCCCGGTTCACTTGTTGTACAAGGAACAGCTACCGCACCTACTGTGTCTGGTACTGCAGATAGCACAGATAATATTGCTACAACTGCATTTGTACAAGCGGTCGTCGCTACAGTAGATGCAGGTTCAATGGCAACAGATATAGCGAATAAAGCGAATAAAGAAAATGCGGCATTAACTGGAACACCAACTGCACCTACTGCTGGTAGTACTACAGATACCACACAAATTGCTACTACTGCTTTTGTACAAGAACGTATTACTACAATAATTGGTGGTGCACCCGCAGCATTAGATACATTAAAAGAAATAACAGACGCTTTGACCGGCGCTGATAATACAGCTGGTGCTATTACTACAACTATTGCCGATAATGCTACTGCAATTACTACTGAAAAAACACGCGCAGAAACTGCTGAAGGTGTCTTGCAAACAAATATTGATAATTTAAATACATCAGTGTCTGGAGGGTCTACTTTTGTTAATGCTACTGATTTTGCACATTATTCTAAACCAATACATGTTGGTGGTTCTACAGAACCCACTGATGCTTCATTAAAAGTGACTGGAAATATAAAAACATCTGGTGATGTAATATTTGCAGGTAATTTAAAACAAGACGATGGTGCTGGTAATTTAACAGACTTTCAAGGAGGTGCTTTTTCAATAGAAGCAGGTGGATTTGCACATTATTCTGATAATATTCATATTGGTGGTTCCACCGCGCCTTCTGATGGTTCTAAGTTAGAAGTGACTGGAGATATCAAAATGTCTGGTGTAATTAGACAATGGTAATTTGCAATATAAAAAAATAATTATTCATTCATAATAAATAATTATTATTAGTTTTTCTTTTCTATTACATCTTTTTTTCAATAAATTTGGCGATAACGCAAATATAAGGATCATTTAATTCAAACCTCACACCAATTACATTAACAACTAGTTTGTCATTTTCAACAATATTCGCAAACTTTTTATCAGTAAAATGATGGTCACGTGCAATAAATACAGTTACGGGTACTGTGCCATCATTATTAACAACCTCTGCATGAATACCAGCTTTGGTAATAGTTTTAGTATCACATTCAATTAACATGCCTTCAACCGGATAACAAATCATACATTCAAATACAACATCAAATTCAATACGGTCACTCCTGACATAACCACTAGAATAACTAATAATACGTATAGAACCTGGTTGTATAATTCCTTCAGCAATACATTTTCCATTTACTCTATGATTAATTTCTTGTTCTAAATTATGTTTAATATTTTTACCAACTTCAGTAATCATTAAATGCACTTTTTGTGATAAAACGGAAGGACTATATACGCCATAAATCTTCTTATTCTCATATTGTTTATTCATTACTACTATAATGTGACAAAATATATTTTTATGTTATTTACAAAAATATATTTTTAATTTCAATTTTTTGATTTAAATTTTTTGATTTAAATTTATATTTTTATTAAATCATTTGCTAATGTCTCTTCTGGATCAAAAAACCATACTTTTTCATTTTTTGTTAATGGACATTCATTGTAATATCGCATAATCATTTCTGTAATAACACATAATCCAATTCGCATTATATTTTTGGCATTTACATTCACATCATATTTCATAATACTACCTTTGTCTTGTCGTCTTGGATATGGATTGTTAGCTAAAACCTTATTATTTAAAAATTTAATTATATCTTTTTTCCCACTAACACAACATTTAAAACCTTTATTAATAACAATGTTTTTATTGTTTGCATTTTTTTTAACAATTTCTTTTAACTTAAAAACGATTTCATTATTTTTAAATAAATGCATAAAACCAACAAAAGGTTGTATTTTAGATTTTTCCACATAATGTTTATTTCTTAATAAGTCAGCAAAAGTTCGTACAATAGATAATGACCCTTTTTTCCACAATCGGGTTTCTTTAATTTGTATGTATAATTCTATATGATTATCGCCACTTAATGCAATTGCCTTTTCATTATTATATGTAAGAATTTTTTCATCAAAATATGTTTTAATAATGTGCTCAATTGGAGAACCTGATGTGTATGGTTCAACTTTATACAAATGATGCAATATAACTAGTTTATCATCCAATTGAATAGAATCCAACCAATGATAAATAGCATATTTTTGTATATTTTCTACAGGAATATTAATATTGTTCTCTAATTCCATATATGCATATCCAAGATGCTTATACCAATCACTTTCAGCAGTTTCCATGATAATATTTTTTGCATGGTTCTCTTTTTCTACGTTTATTTTATCTAATTCTGTTTTTAACTTATTCAACAATACATCATATGTTTTTTCTAGTTTATCATGTTTCAATGAAGATTTTAATACTACATTGAGAACCTTACCTTCAGGTTTTGTAAATTTTTCCTTTTCTATAGGTAATTCCATAGATAAATCATTTGGTTTATAATTAATTGGAACGGTTCTCTCATATATACTAGATTGTTCATCACTAATCTCTACAGGTTGAAATCCATAATTATCATCCGTATTAATTAAATAACCATTTCTACCATATTTATCTACTACAAAATTATTTTTATTTTCAACAAATCTAGATAATACATAATCTATCTGTTCTATTGGGTATTTTTTCATAATTTGTATGGCATTAATTAGAGGTTCTCTTTTATAGAATATTTGTTCCTTAAATAAATCACGAATACGTTTTGTGATTGAACTGTAATTCATTTTCACATAGTGTTCACCATATGTATTTTGATTAATATCTTCATCATTTATTTTCGTATTTGGAGAACATACAAAATCACAGTTCATATAATCACACAAACTACTACCTTCTTTGTCCCCTATTTTGTAATCTATTTCTTGATTACTTGATAACTGTAATTTTATATCTTGGTTCTCTGCAATTGCATTTAATTTGTCAATCGTAAATGATGTTTGCCCATAATTTAATATACAATCTATTGCTATTTCCTTTAAAATTCTTGTTATTTTTCCTATTTCCATTGCCTTGTTCTCTGCATAACGGTAAATATACAAGTCAGCAGTTTCATTATCTGTTGTTGATTGTGTAGCATGTAAATATATTTCAACATTTCTTTCTTCAAATGGTAATGCACAGTGACTTAAATTACGAACTGTTCTACCTATGATTTGTTCTGGACGATTCATATTATACCAAGGCTCTAATACATGCAACTGACGAATATATTTAAAATCTAATCCTTCTGCTGCTGCTTTTGTAATTAATATTACTTTTACATTTTCGCCATTTTTATTATCAATATTTGTTACATACTTAAGGTCTTCTAAATTATTGGGTGAAAATGATTTATCACCTGTTATCATAACATATTTTGCGGGTTTGAATGAATTAGAGTCTTCCATATCTTCTTGTTTTGTGAATGTATTTACATCAATTGGTGCAGTGGGCGCGGTTTCAAACAAAGATTCAGTATATTTGGCAGAACCATATCTAGTAAACCCCATTTCTTCTAATACGAGAGCCATTGGCACCACACCACCGTCCAAATATTGTGAATAAATCATAATAATGCCTTTAGAATCTTTTATTATAGTGGATATATTATGCATTTTACCACTATATTTTTTGATATTTTCTTGATTAAATATATTTCCATATTCTCCTTGTATTTCAGGTTTATAATTAAAATTATATCGTAATTCATGTGGTGATGTTACTTGTTTATAAGATACAACATTAGATAAACCCGCTTTACCTATCATATTACTAATTATATTCTCATTTTCAAGATTGTCATCATGTTTATACGTATTTTCATCTGCACCACCAGTTTGTTCAAACTCTTTTTCAGTGGGTGATAACTCTTCAATAGGTTCTTCTTCCGTTGGTGTTTCGGTTTGTTCAAATTCTTTTTCAGCGGGTGATAACTCTTCAATAGGTTCTTCTTCCGTTGGTGTTTCACTTGATTCTTCTTCTGTTGTTTCACTTGATTCTTCTTCTGAGGTTTCACTTGATTCTTCTTCTGAGGTTTCAGTAGATTTTGCATCAAAATTACTGTTTGGGTAAATTATATTTAATGATAATAGTGGTTCTCTAAGATGAGTATATCCAAACGATTCCATGTTTTCAAATGTAGGCATATTTCGTTCTTTTCCAAGAACATTTACAGTAGAAAAAGACTTTTTTAATAAATTCTTTAATATAAAATCATAAGCCTTTTTTTGATAATCACCAAATACATTCATATATAAAGGAATTTTACTAGGTTTGTTTTCTATAAGTTTATTATTCATTTGCATAGATGGATAGGAATCATATTGTATCATTTTTCCTGGTGCAAAATCATTAGGATAAATACGATATGGGAATGTGTATGGATTTTCACCACGTACATAAGAAATATAACCGGTTAATTTACGACGCAGTAGTTCTTCTCCACCTTCTATTTTTTTACCATCTTCAGTTGTTTTTGCTTCTATAAAATTGCCTTCTTTATCAAATACATCACTCTCTTGAATCATGCTTCTTTTATCAACCATATTTAATAAATTAGTAATCCATATAATCTCACGATGATTATTAAACATGGGTGTAGCAGATAATAATAGTAATCGCATATTTTCTGCGTATTTGCATACATGCATTAATAATGTAGCAGTTTTTTTGGATTCTTTGTTATCTTGCATAATACGTATATTATGAACTTCATCAATAATAACCAATCTATTATTAAATATTTCTTGAATTTTTATAATTTCTTGTTGTTTTTGTTGTTTATTATCTAAACCAGTAGATTTGTCTATGTATATTTTACGCTTAATAAAATTAGCAAGTTCACCATAACCCATAAATACATAATATTGATTTATTAATGCGTTTATTTGAGAAACAATCTTTTCTTTTGGTATATCTTGCAATTGAGTAGGATTAATTTCTTGTAATAATGTATTTCCAATACACGTATTTAAATTCCAAATACCCCCTTCTAATATTAATTTGCTTTCATCAAATAATTGTAAACGAAAATTATTTTGTACATTAGGTGAAGCGATTATCATAATTCTTTGTGAAATGCCGGTTTGTTTCATGTAATTACGCATTTCTTCTGCAACACCAATAGAACTGCATGTTTTACCAGTACCTAATCCATGATATAATAACAAACTATTGTATGGAGTTTGAAAAGAAAGAAAATTTTTAACAAACACTTGATGTGGTAATAATTCAAACTCAGCATTACACATTTTACTAGCATGTTCTTTAATATTGTAAATAGTACCATCATATTGTGTATCGTTGAACTCTTTTCTTTTGGCTATTTTACTATTAAAATTGGGGTCATCTAATTCTGGATATAAAAAATCATAAGTATCTTCTAATTTAATATTATCTCTTTCTAATAATTCCTTTTCTTGTAACATTCTATTATATTTTTTTGAATCAATATCGTTACCGATAATACCAACTTTATTCTGTATATTTTCTTCATTTGTTGTCAATTTTAAATCCATATCGGGTAATTCATAATTATCAATAATCTCTTCTTCCTCTGTATCTTCCTTATTAATAGATTCAGTTTTTTCATCTACATTAGTATCTGGTTCTGTATTATCTCGTTCTGTATCATCTTCACTTATAGAAGATTTATCATCAATAGGAGTAACAGATAATTGAGGAATAGATTCTAATTTATTATCATTATCAGTATTCCCTATATTTTCTTGCATATTTTCCAAATAAATAATTTGAATAATCATCTCATCATTTAATGTTCCATAATATGTATTTTTAGTATTTTTGGTTATATTTTTCTTTAAATCTGCAACAATTTCTTGTAACTTTTTGCCAGTAATTTGTTTACCATCAATACGCCCATTTTTCAAAGTACTTATACGTTCAAAATTCGTATTTAAAAAATCAATATCATATGTTTTACCTCTATTACCATCAACGATTAATGATAATGTTTGTCTATTAAATTCCAAGTCCAATGATTTTAATTTATAACATATTTTGTCAATATTGCACCTGTATCCATTGGGACATCTCCTATCATTACATGTAATTATATTCTGTTGTTCAACGGGTACATTTGTATTTTCTTCTTTATTATTGTTAAATGGATTTATACTAGAAATACTATCAGTAATAGAGTTAATAATCGTGGTAGGCTCTTTTATATTTAATTTACGTCGTGTTTTATTTGCCGGACTAGTTTCCCTATTTTTATGTGTTTTCTTTGACATGTTATTAAAATATATGTATATAATTTACACATATATTTCATTTATCTAGTTTGTAAACCAAATTATATATAGGATAGTGGAAACTGGATCAATGTTTTATTTATATTTGTTATTAGTCTCTTTTTTTCTAAATTATAAGGACGCATTGCTGAAATAGATTCATCATATGTTTTCCACTCCATCTTACTAACTTCAGATACTTCAAAATTATTCATATTCATACTATATTCATATGGAATATAAGCTATGTAATACTTATGTTTATAAGATTTATAATTAGATCCTGTAAATAATTCTTCAAATGGGTAAATATTACGAATATTATATAAATATTTACTATCAAAACCAGTTTCTTCGCAAAATTCGCGCATTGCACAATCAAAATCCTTTTCTTGAAAATTACGTCTACCTTTTGGAAATCCCCATTCAGGTTCTTCCCATTTCATATATTTATTACTATCATCTATTAAGGTAGCTAAAGAATATGTTTTATTTTTTATAGTAATACCATTTTTTAATTGTTCAAATTTTTCTCTAGAACCATTTTCTTCATGTTTATATTGATTACTTATATTATTATCACCCCAAATATGCTTCCATAAATCTGTAAATGTTATTGTTAATAAATAATTTTTTTCTATATTTGTCATTTGTTTTAACATATTTATAATATAATCCTTATTATAAAGAGTATATTTACCTCGCATAAAATCAATAAAACCAAATGTATCTTTTCTTCTTATTGTTAGATATTGTATTTCATTATTAAATATACGAAAAGCTATAATTCCTATACTTGTTATAGGCATCTTACATAGGTGATATACATGTCCTGTTTTTCCACAATTATTGCAATAATTATCATTCATTATATTAAATACGATAAATCCTAGATTAATATAATAAGGTGTCTTTATATAAATATCTAAGCTATGTTTTTTGATTCTAATGTTTGGGGACCACATTATTGGTTTTTTTTACATACGGTTGCCGAATCATATCCAGAACATCCAAATGAAATAATAAAAAGAAAATACTATGATTTAATACAAAATATGCCACTGTTTATACCTATTGATGAAATTGGTGACAAATTTAGCAATCTTTTAGATAAATATCCGGTTACACCCTATTTAACATCTAAACAATCATTTGTGCGATGGATGCATTTTATACATAATAAAATTAATGTATTACTTGAAAAACAAGAACTATCTATGCCAGAAGCTCTTGCGCAATATCGGTCAGCATATAAACCAAAACCCGTTTTTTTAATTGAAAAAATGAATACACGAAAACACTACATTTTTGCGGCTTTTATCTGTATTTTATTATACTTAATATATTTATATTATGAATAATATTACCAAAATATTCTCTATATAATATAAAATGCGGTTAGAACTTTATATTATACTTATTGCTGGTTTTATTATTGCTAACATTTATACAGATGGTAAATACACCAAATTGTTAATGTCTAGTAAAAAATATTATCAAATGGCTGGTGTTGCGTTCGGTGCATTAATGATCTATATTTTATTTAAACGTAATCCATTGCGTGCTCAACAAATTGTTACTGCGTCTAACGATTATATTAAATATTTACCTATTGATAAAAGTACCTCTAATATGATATCGCCCATTCTTGATTTCACAAGTAAACAAAATTTTACAAATCAACAAATGAATAGCATGGATGGTGGTAGTTATAATAATCCTATTATTGCGATGCCGAATAATCCCGTTCAACAAAACAGTGAAAATAGGATTATGAATTCAGGGATTATGAATTCAGGTAAAAAAGCGACAAAACGTTCTGTTAGTGAAACTAAAAAGAAATTTGTAGCATCACGTCAAGATTGGAAATGCGGGGATTGTCAAAGTCAATTGACTGCATGGTTTGAAGTTGACCATAAAATTCGGTTAGAATATGGCGGAAGCAATCATGTTGATAATTTAGTTGCATTGTGTAGAGAATGTCACGGTAAAAAAACGACTATGGAAAATTTATAAATATAATATATATGATTCAACTTATATTATATTTTTTAATAGGTTCATTAGCTGGTATATCAATGGGAACAGTTGGAGTGGGTGCTGGGGTAATATCTATACCATTATTAACATATTGTGGTATGTCTATTAATAACGCGGTTGGTGCTGGATTATTTATGCAATTATTACCTCAAAGTTTACCGGGATTTTATTTATATCATAAAAAAGGTTATATTGATTATTTATCTTCATGTGTAGTTGTACTTGGTTCATTAGTCGGTATATTATGTGGTGCTTATTTGATAACAAATGATTACATTAGTGAAAAAATGTTATATAAATTATTAACTATATTATTAATTATTGTATCAATATATTACACGAAAAAATCTTTTTTTGATTAATTTATATTGACTTTGTATATAATTTAATCTACCATCATTTTATATACATGGAAATTAATCAAGCAATAGAAATTATTAATAAAAATAAAAGTTATATTGCATCATTTATATCATTATTGATTGCTGCTATATATACGAATGATTCTATACAAAAAACGAATACAGAGAACGAGCCGAATGATAATAATACTTTAATTATTATTATATCGTCTTTAGTAGGAATTGGCTTCTTTTTAAATCAATATTTTCAAAATCAGTTCTCTTATTTAGTTCCCGTTTTTTCTATTATAGCTATCATTTCTATTATTATATACATTCTTGTTACTATTACATCTAGCACTGCATCTATTGTATATTATATATTTGGATTTGTTGCTTTTCTTGCTATTATATTTGGATTAGCTTTGTTCTTTTACATATTTAGTAATTATTTAAAATCAAAGACTGGTTGGACTGGGTTTTTCATCTATTTCTTATTTTATATTCCTTGTCTAGCTCTTGCATTTGTAAAATATATTATTAATGAATTTAAAATTACCTCTAATCCTGCCTTAATATTATTCTTTATTGAATTGGTATTACTACTTACCTATATTGTTCTTCCTAAAATTATAATGCATATTTCTAATAAAGAAGGGGTTCCTATTTTAGAAGGTAGTGTTTTTTTAAACAAACAAAATACATATGCTATTGAGACTACAGATTTACTTGATGAAATTGTTAGTGAAACTACTATGCCCGACCAATATGATTTACAAATAGCAGGTAATGTTAATAAAACACAAATACGTAATTATTCTTTGTCTATGTGGACATATTTAAATGCCTATAGTAAAAATAAAATGCCATATAATACAGAAACTGGTATTTTTGATTATGGTGACCGTAAACCAAAAATTACCTATTATAACAGCGATGACCAAAGTGAACAAAGAGATATTTATCGCATATATTTTACAAATAATACTGCATTAAATGAGGATAATGATGACACTAATAACTTTAAACCGTATTATGAGTTAAAACTACCCACTCAGCGTTGGAATAATTTAGTATTTAATTATAGTTCTACACATGCCGACTTATTTGTGAATGGTAATTTAGAAAGAACATTCAAATTAAATCAAAAATTACCAGAGTATAGTTCAAGTGACGTAGTTACAACTGGCAGTAATAATGGATTAGATGGTGCTATTAGCAATATTAGGTATTATCCAAAAACAATCAGTAAACATAGAATTACAAGTATGTATAATATTTTTATGAAAAAAACACCACCTACAATTAATTTATAACGATTTAATATATACAATAATATAAAATGAATATTGTAGCTATTATTTTAGCCATAGTTGTAATACTACTTTTTTACATATTATATAAATTCTTTTTGTTGAAATCTGTTGAATTAACCAAAACCGCTAGTTTAAATGCTACAGAAAATCCATCTATTAAAATTGAAAATAGTCCTACTAGTCTCAGATACGCATATGGTATATGGATTTATGTACATTCGTGGGACTCGAGTAAAGCGAAAACTATTTATAGTAGACCTAATAATATTAAACTATATTTTGACAAAAATTCACCAATATTAAAATGTGATATTACATTGGATAATGATACACCGAAAACTTTAGAAATTACTGATAATTTCCCAATACAAAAATGGACCCATATTGTCATTAGTGCGGATGGTCAGTATATTGATAGTTATATTGATGGTAAACTAGTCAAATCTGGTAGAATGTATACAGCCGAACCTGCATCTACACCAAAAACACCTGGCGATGGAGATATGAATCTTGGTGGAGGAACAACATTTGATGCATATATTTCCAAATTTCAGCATTGGGATAAACCAGTTGACCCACAAACTGTATGGGATACATACAATGAAGGTAATGGTCAAGGTAACATGACGAATTTTGTTAGTTCTTATGGAATTGACTTATCTATACTCAAAGATAATGTTGAACAATCAAAATATAAAATTTTTTAATTAATGGGGTATTTCGGACAAAATCGTTTTATACATGTATTATATAACGATTATGAATACACAACCTGCAGTTCCTTCATCTACAAATATAGAAGTTCCAGAAAGTGTACAAAATATAGGTGATAATATTAGTCAATCATTTAATAATATTTCTCAATCTGTTAATTCTAGTTTAGATGGATTTTCTCAACAAGCTGAAGCCGGAGTTGAGGCATCTTCGGGATTTTTAGATTCAAATTCCATTATCGCCAAATTTGCCTTTCTTATTTTAGTCATTATTGTATTTTTATTCCTACTAAATTTAGGAATTTTAGCTATTCAATATTTTATGGGTTCTTCTGACAGTCCTTATCTAATTGATGGTATGATTGGTGGTAATGAAGCACAAACAATTACACAAGACCCAAAAGACAATAAGTCCATATTAATTAAAAGATCTAATAACGAAGAAAGTGGTATTGAATTTACATGGTCAACATGGATACGCATAGATGAATTAAAGAGCGGAACTGATATTAATAAATATCAACATATTTTTCATAAAGGTGAGAAAGATAATTTTAATGAGGATGGTATTGCCAAAGTAAATAATGCACCTGGTTTATATGTTAAACAAATTACACCTCTAGATAAAGCTAATTTTGCATCTTTAAAAATAATTATGTCAACAACAGAAAGTGGTAATGATAATTTTATTGAAGTTGATGATATTCCATTAAAACAATGGGTAAATGTTATTATTCGTCTACAAAATACTACTTTAGATATATATATTAATGGTACTGTATCTGGTAGATATAATTTAAGTGATGTTCCTTTCCAAAATTTTTACGATGTTCATGTTTGTCAAAACAATGGATTTACTGGAAAATTATCAAACTTAAGATATTATGATAGTGCTTTAAATATTTTTCAAATAACAAAAATTGTAAATGCTGGACCTAATTTAACAGCATTAGAAGATTCACAGAAATTACAAAATAATTATAATTACTTATCTACTTCTTGGTACACATCTAAACTCTAATTTATTCTATATATATCTTAAATGAGTATAGACGATCTATGTGAACAATATAAATTAAACCGATTAAACAATATCCCACCTGTTAGATATGAACCTATTAATCCATATCTTAATTCTAATTTAACAAAATTGCAACTAGATATGCGAAGAAAAACCGAAATTTTAAAATATAAAAAAAGTTCATCTCAAGGTTCACAATTAACAAAGAAACAAATACAATCGCAATCAGCTCAACGTAGTTTTAATCCATCAAGAGCTGTATGTCCAGATGATTATAAAATTCCGGTTTTATCTACGGCTGCAGGAATTCCTGGTCCACCTATGTATTTAGTAGAAGACAGAAATATACCATTATATAATTTTGTAAAAAACACTAATGCTTATGCTGAACAGGCTCCAGAAGATGACACTCAGTGGGTATTTACTACAAATCCTAATTATTATTCTCAACCCGATTTTATACTTGCCCAAATTGCAACATTAAATATTAAAAATAAAATAGAATTTCCTATTATGAAATTTAATTATGTAACACCTATCATATTTAGATTACAGGGTAATAATATGACTAGTGCTCATAATAATATTATTACTACTGCAACTATTGATACTAGTAAAATTTCTTTTGAAGTTTATTATAATAATAGTCTAATTGCTAATAACAATCTTATTGATATTAAATTTAATACACTATATTCTACCAATTCTATTGAAACTAAAATACAAAACCCGAATAATACAGATACTTATAATTATTTTAGCGAAGCATATGTAGGTACATTAAATTTCAATAATATTCAGTTAACTACTGCACCTGGATTTAATTATGATTTTAGAATTAGATATAATGTAGATATTATTGCTTCAAGTGAAGATACCAATAAAAAAACTTTTGTTGAAGCAAACTCTATATTTTCTATGTATGTAAATATTAATGATGATTATACGATACAATCACCTGTAAATTGTGAAATTACTTCAAATTTATCATCACCACCCGATAAAATAATTACATTTATTGGAAATGGAAATTAATCTATTTCTATAAATTCATCATATTTATCGCGACATAACGGACAGTTATCACATTTACGAACACAAGTATCACATATCATATGGGTACAATTAGGAACAATTAAAGCATCTGGTTCAATTGTTTCATAGCAGACTGGGCACTGTTGAAATTCATTTATTTTTTTATACATTTCTCTCCATAATTTCTGTGTACGGGTATAATGAATAGCATTTCGTTCCATTTCTGTATCCTTTGCTTTTTTTATTTTTATAATTTTTTTTTGTAGTACACTATAATTAAATGTTAATTCCTCTATAGCTTCTTCATATTCATCACTTAAGGTCAATAATCTATCTATTTCTTTATTTTTGATTTCTAATTCTGTTAATGGACGTGGAAACGGGGTATGTGATTTATGATACATTATTTTTAAATTTAATATTTCATTATTTATTGATTTATGCTCCCATACATTGGAAATATACATATGTGAAACTACGCGATGATTAATATATAAACGAAATTCTTTAAAATATTTATCAAAAGCTTCAATAAACTCATGTATTGTTGGTACTTCTTGTTCACCATATATTGGTTGTTCATCTTCCCATATATTATTACTTTCATCATCAACTGTATAAACGTCACGATGACCTAATACAACCTGATTCGGTACTTTCAAAACATATTTTTGGATATAACAATTTTTATTTGTTGTGTTACTTATTAAATCATATGTTGTAATCATATATCTTTTATTATTATTATTGGTTTTTACTTCAAAATCTTCCATAAATGTTGCAAATGCATGTTTAAATAATTCTTCACGCGTTTGTTTAGGCATTGTTGATTATATTTTATAATTTATTAATCTAATATTTTGACTCAATTTTTTATTAATTTGTTTACATAATATATAATGCCTCGTTGTCCTCCTGGTTCAAAACGTTGTCCACCTAAAACTGGTAAATGTTATAAAACTAAATCTGCAAAGAATAAGACTGTAAAACGTAATCGTTCAATCAAAAAAACTTCTGGTAAAAAATTAACATGGATTCAACATCTTAAAATGTGTTCCAAAAAATTCAACATTAAATACGGTGAAGCTATGTCTGACACTAGATGTCTAAATTTATACCGTCATGGTCATGAATAAATTTATTAATATATTTTTGTAAATACCGTTCTCTATATTTACAAATATTTTCTATATTTGATGGATATGTTTTGACATCAAATGTATATTCATCTATACGATTAATTACACAATAATAAATATATTCATAATAATTCATCAATTTCGCTATTTTACTGTATTCATTTTCCCAGTTATTGATATTTTTATTATGATAAAATACATTATCTAAAATTGTAGATGGTTGGTATAAATGAATTTTCGGGTTATATGTATCATCTATATCCGTATAATTTATAAATATTTTATATAATACTTTCATTTTATTTACTATTTCCATATACGTTTTTTTTATTTTATCATCAATTTCTATATTACTTGCGATTTTTGATATTTGAATATTTATCCACTGTAAGTCGGGTAAAAATGTACGATTTATTTCAATATTGGTATTTCCATATTTTAATTTATGTAACATGGATTTTTCATAATTATACTTTTGCTTTATAGTTTTTATTTTTGATACTTCTTCTTGTATACCATTTAATGACCAGTTATCTATGTCTTTGTATTCCATTAATATATTATGTATTTCATTATTCTGGATTTCATATTCTTCTAATGTTATTTCAAATTCTTTTATGATTTGATTTTTTGTATTATTATTCATATTTTCTTCTATATAACAACCGCCACGTACATTATCTATTCCATAATAATGCATAAATTTTTTTACATAAAAATCTATTTCACTGTTTTGATGTATTGTTGTGGATTCTAATATATCTATGGGTTTATACTTTTTTAAATAGTTATATTGTAATTCACATTCTAATATAATTTTTGCTTTTTCATTTTTATATATGTTTGAACAGTGCAATAAATATTTATCACTTTCCAATTTTATTACATATAAAAACATTTTTATATGTAGTATAAATTAATCATTTTATATTATTTTTTATGTACATTACATGAGTATATGAATTTATTGTACATGAGTATGTGAAATTATTGTACATGAGTATGTGAAATTATTGTACATGAGTATGTGAAATTATTGTACGGGTTGGATTTATACACATTTTTTGGGATGGAAATACTTGGCCAGACATACATTTACTGTTATCATTTACCTGTATACAACCTCGTTTTCCTTGATATTCACCAACTAAACACCAATTTGTTTTTCCAGAAGTTATTGGTTTTTGAATAGGATCTACACTATTATCTGGTTTTGGAATATTTATTTTGGGTTTTGATTCGTTTATTGTTTTATCTATTGAATTATTTGCTGAATTATTTGTTGAATTATTTGTTGAATTATTTGTTGAATTATTTGTTGAATTATTTGAATCTATTATATTACCAGAAGATACACTATCCATTTGAGTTAATGCTTTTTCATTTACATTATCACGACTTGCATCTTTTAATAAATCTGCAGCAGATTGTAATGTATCACCTGCTAAATCTATACCCGTTTTAGCTACACCAGTTACTACATCAGATGATTTATCTAGTACTGTTCCTGTTGTATATCCAAATATAGACAATAATTGGACAAATAATGGCCCGAATAAATTACTTATTATTTCAATTAAATTTCCAATTGATGCTAATAAATTTATTCCTAAAAATGATAAAATTAATAAAGTGGTCAATATAATAATTAATAAATTTTTACCTCTAAACATACCAGATTCATTTGTTGATGCAGAAATTACAGAGGTTGTATCTACTATAGTAGGCGTTATTGATTTTTGACTAGTTTCAAATGATTGGTTCATGATTTATATATAATAACTATTTATTTTTATAGATATGAGAATAAATATAATATGAAAAGAATTTAGACATTCGTTTAGTAATAGTTTATAATTTGTATTCTTATTATAATGAAAATTATAGGAATGCTTGAGACGTTTTTTATAATTAGTTTAGCGATTACCTTTCTATTAGTGGTTTTTTTAGTATACCATTTCAAAAATAGAATTTCTACATTAGAAAATAAATGTGACACTATGTTTGAAATTATTAACAGTGTTGCAAGTGAATTAGGTCATGTACGAAATATACTACAAATTACTAACACAAATGTGCATGCAACGCAAGAAATTAACCAGAATGAAGGAAGAATTCAGGTTAATTTAAGTGATAATGAACAAGACTTAACTGATACTGAAAGTGAATATGAAACTGATAGTGAACATGAATCTGATAGTGAACATGAATCTGATAGTGATGTTGAAGCCGACAATGATGTTGAAGCTGACAATGATATTGAAGCTGACAATGATATTGAAGCTGACAATGATATTGAAGCCGACAATGATGTTGAAGCCAGCATTGATAATGAAGCTAATAATAATATTAAATTAGTTTCGGTAGAACTTAACGGGGATATTGATAACCCAATTGAATCAAATGAAGATGATAGTATTATTGATACGGATAATGAACCTGTCACACAATTTGAACAAACTGAAGAACCACAAATTATTGTAGAAAAAATAGTAGATGAAAATAATCATTTAGATGAATCTTCTATTACTAGTTCACATAGTAATACTAACAAAAGTGTATATAAGAAAATGACATTAACTGTATTAAAATCATTAGTCATTGAAAAGGGTCTTATGAGTGACCCAAGTAAATTAAAAAAAATTGAATTAATTGAACTTATTGAATCTTCCGATATTTAGATTATTTCATATAAAAAATAAAATATATATAATATATAATTATAAGTGTATATTATAATGCAATCTACCAAACAAGAATTTATACGATGTGCATATCCGGTTGTTAAGGAAACTGTACCATTATCTTCACGTGGATATTATACTAACAATAAATATCCAGAAGTACCACCATTAATGAGTGATGGGCGCGCAATTACAGCAGCATGGCAACATGATGCAGTTACCAATGCTAAACTTATTGAAGAAAATAATATTAAGTCAAATTGGGCCTATCGCAAATATCTCACACAAAACGCTACTCAAGTTATGCAAGACAATTTTAGAGAATCTTCCAATGATACTGGCTACAATTCCCGCTTTGCCACTGCACCGAATATTCAATCTAACCAAGTCATGTATTTTTCATCACCTTTAGTATATTCTTCTATAGAAGATAATACAAAGACTCTTGGCCATACTACTAGTGATTTAAAAACTGATTATTTATCTAGAGAAATTTTACAATCACGTACTATTTCACCCGCGATTACACAAGATGTGTTAATTAGAACTCTTGGATTTGACAAAAAAACGGAGGAAAAAGAATAAATACTTTATATCATATAAAATATAAAATAAAAACGTTTATATTTCATAATGAAAGTTATTAGTTTTGATATTGGAATCAAAAATATGGCTTACTGTGTTTTATCTAACACAGACAACCCAGAAAAACCGATTATCATTCATGATTGGAATGTATTGAATATGCTTCCTGAGCAAAATACTATTCAACATTCATGTACATGTATGATTCCTGGTAAAACCAAAAAAATACAACCAAAACCTTGTGGAAATAAAGCAAAATTTATTAAAAATGACGACTTTTTCTGTGATAGACATGCAAAAAGTAATAAACAATGGACTATACCTACTAAAAAACATAATATACCTTATATTAAAAAATTAAAAGTTGATGAATTAACATCTCTATGCAATTCTCATATGTTACTTTTAACACCAGAAACCAAAAATATTAAAAAAAATGGATTAATTGAACTACTTTCTAATTTTTATACTAAAATTTGCCTTCAACCCATTATATCTAAAAAAACGAAAAATGCCAATGAAATTGACCTAATTAATATTGGAAAAACTATGAAAATTATGATGAATTTATTACCAGATATTGATACTATCACACATGTTGTTATTGAAAACCAAATTTCACCTATTGCAAACCGAATGAAAACAATTCAAGGTATGTTAGCACAATTCTTTATTATGAAAAATGATGATATACATATTGAATTTGTATCTTCCTCTCATAAACTCAAACAGTTTAAAGAATTTGATGAAGAAATTATACAAAAAAATACCATTATATCTACTGATAAAAATACTACAAAAACCAATCCTAATTATAAGGCACATAAAAATGATGGTATTCAATACTCTAAAACTATTATTGAAAATAATACATATCTTAATCACTGGCGAGATTCATTAAATACCAAGAAAAAAGACGATTTAGCTGATTCTTTTTTACAAGGTATTTGGTATTTAAAAAATAAAAATATTATATTGTATGCGGATGATTTAAAAATAAAACATGTATTAATAACATAATAATGGAAACTATCGACCTTAATTTAGATAATCTTGACCCTGTTTCTATAGATTTGAATAATAATTCATCTAGTTCTGCACCTTCTGTTAATTTTGGTTCTGGTATTGAACTTCTCATGAATGATAAAAAAAGAAGCTCATCTAGTGATAATATTAAACTTGATTTAGGCGATTTAGATACATTAGAACGAGAAATGAATGATTTATCTAGTACTGCTACTGCCTCTGCAAAAGAACAAAGTAGTGGAGAAAGTAAAACTTTATCTAATATGGCTTCCAATTTATTTGGTATGGGGGGATTTACTGAACCCGCTATTGAAATTAATAATCATGATAATAATATAAATGATGCCAATCTAGGTCAAGCTACCAGAGATAGTGCTGGAAATACTAATACTTGGGATGGATATTCTAAAATGAATGATATTCCTACTGCATCTTCCGGCTCAAAATTAAATGACCGTGAAAAAAGACGCAAAAAGAGAATGATGTTGAAAAAAATGGAAGAATGGTATTCAAAAGGACAACTTCACAACAGCTCTAACTTTTCTATGGATTCCCCCTATGATGAGATTGAAGATGAATACGAAACTGTTATGGAAGATAAACGCAGAAAAGATGCTATCAAGTTACAGGGATGGTGGTTCATGACTTTTATTAATTCTATTGAATATGGTAATGCCGCATTTAATCCATTTGACCTTAATCTTGATGGATGGGGCGAACAGGTCAGTGAAGATATTGATAGTTATGAAGAGATTTTTAGTGAATTACATGATAAGTATAAGGGTGGCAAAATGGCACCCGAATTGTCATTATTATTACGAGTTGGATTCAGTGCTGCTGTATTGAACTTTTCTAATAAAGCTCTTTCATCCGCTGCACCCGCGTTTAATGATGTTATCAAGCAAAGTCCGGAACTTATGAAAATGTTTACAAATGCTACTGTTAGTAGTATGAGTCAACAGTCACCAAGTTTTGAATTCGCTAGTAATTTAATGCAAGACCATAATAATAAACCTAGAGGTCCACCACCACCTTCACCTGTTAAAACACAAGAACAAGCACCACCACAACGACCCGGTATGACTTTTACAGATACACCCAGTAATAGACCGGATATTAATGCTAGTAGAGGTACCATGTTCAGAGAACAGGGGGTTGACGTTAATAATCATTTCCAAAGTGTTAACGAACCATCCAAAAAAATGGAAACACCTAGACAAAGACCGGAAATGAAAGGACCACAGAACAGTGATATTGATAATATTCTTTCGGGCTTAAAAACACGCAGTATTGATATACAGCAACAACCACCTGGTCCTACCAACCAAGGTGATGATTCTATGATTTCTATTAGTTCATTAAATGAAATGCAAAATGGCAATCTACCTAAACGCTCTCGTAGAAAAAATAAATCTGATAAAAATACCATCTCTCTAGACATCTAATTCCTTTAATTATAAAAACTATAAAAAAATATTGTAAATATCTTACAATATTTTTACCACTCTTTTTTCTTTATTTTGTATTGCGAAAATATGATTGATATAACCAACTTGCATTTATTTTTAGTTCATCTATTTTTTTTTCTATTTTTTGTAAATTATATTTCTTAACACAGTTGGGATTGGGATTGGGATTTTGTTTTAATATACGTTCACCACCCTGCACCTTTATGATGCATAATTTATGTATGTTATGAAGATACGTATTGTTATACATATTGTTATTTTTGCTTTTTAATATATATATATGTAAAATATTATCAATTTTTTACATATTATATCTAATTGAGAACCCATATAAAAATATTTTTTATTATTTATTATTATGGATTTTTTACATTTGATTATTATCATTTTTTATTTTACTGGTTGTTCCGGCATTATATATGCATGTTATTATCCAGAAACTTTTTATCCATACTTTTTTGGATTACTTTCTAATTTTTATAATACATATATTAATCAACATGTTGTTTATTATGGAATCACTTTGTTTACCAACTATTGTGCTATTAAAAATAAAATTGATAAATATAACAAACTAGTTTATTATTCACACCCATATATTACATATACCATTGATATTTGTGAATATTCATATCACTTCTTATATGCTGAATTATATGGAAACAATATTTTACCTTTTCACAAATTATGGATCACTCAAAATCAACTATACATTTGTGAATTCTCCAACTCATCATATAAATGGAAAAACATTGATAATTACCATTTTATCAATTATAATGATTCACAAACTGTTACTTACGTTTCTTTTATAAAATCATTTAATCTTGCTTCTTATTTACTCAGTACTACCGAATTTAATCCTCTCTATAATGACAACCTTTTATTTGGAAAATATTTTGATACTTATGTTTCACGTGTACAATATAACAATATAATTCAACTCAAAAATAAAGACGAATTTTCTCATCCCTCCAACGTCTCATTTTTGTCTATTGAATTAAAATTTCCTTACGCTAAAATTAATATGGAACTTGACAAATCTTTTCTCTTTATTAACAATGAACTTTTTTCTAAAACATTTTTAAAAAGATACCTTGATTATAATAATATTGTTGTTCCTTTTACAAATGACTACACAGTCAATATCATGGATTCTAATATTAATATGATTACGATTAAACCTGATGAATATATGCGACTTAACAAACTGGATTATTCTATTCTGAAAAATAATAATCAACTTATACCAACAAACTAACAAAAAGGGCTTAAAGATTTTTCAAATTATTATATAAGGGCGTAATCACTATGGATGCAGTGAGTATTTCTACCCAATTACATACTTTAAATGATAAATGGAATATATATTACCATTTACCAGATAACAAAAACTGGGATTTATCCAGTTATAAAGTATTAATGAGCGATATTGATTGTGCTGAAGCTGTTATTGCTTTAAATACTAAATTACACGACCATGTTGTTCGTAATTGTATGCTTTTTGTTATGAGGGAAGGGATTACACCCATGTGGGAAGACCCCAAAAATAGAAATGGGGGCTGCTTTTCCTACAAAGTTAGTAATAAACATGTTCCGGAAGTTTGGAAAAATCTTTTTTATTGTTTATGCGGCGAATCTCTTTGTGTTAAACCCGAACATAGTAAATTCGTTAATGGTATCACCATTTCGCCTAAAAAAAACTTCTGTATTATCAAAATTTGGTTATCCAATATTGATATTCAAGACCCCAATTCTATCGTTTCTATTCCCAATCTTCTTAAACAAGGGTGTTTGTTCAAGAAACATGAACCCGAATTTTAATCATTTACCATGATATCAACCAATGGGACTGGAAACTTTGTATCGTCTAAATAAAAAAATATATATGCTATATACATTATTAAATTGTTCCACGATTTTATTGACACATTTCTTGCTACTTCTACGCTTTTCATAAATATATAAATTTATTATATATTTATTTCATCTATTTATTTACTTCTTGGACTTCTTTGATCTCTTTGATCTCTTGGACTTTCTTGACTTCTTTGTCTTTCTATTTCCCTTCTTTCCTTTCTTTGTACGACGACCCTTACGAGACTTCGCTTTTCCACCTGCTGATGTACGGTTATCATTTATCCATTTTTGCACTGGGCCGGATTTCAACAATTTTACAATTTCTTCACCATCCTCATCCTTATCATTATCAGCAGGAGCAGGAGCAGGTTTATCTGATATTTCCGTGACATGGTCAGGACCAAGAGCAGCACCATTACCATTATTATTATTGGTAGAAACACCAGTATCATTAGCAGCATCCTTACCATTAGCAGCATCCTTACCATCAGCATCATCCTTACCATCAGCATCATCCTTACCATCAGCAGCAGGAGCTGGTTCAGTAGAAGTACCACCAATTTTCATATAAACTAATTCGTGGTCACTAGCCTTTGATACACCATCTTCTAAATTATGTTCTGACTCATAAATAGCAAGTTCTCCAAAATCGGGATAAGCAAATACTTTGTCACCTTTATTAAGATAATCATTGACAGTTATTCCGTGTTTTTCATTAATTGTTTTATCATCATTATTTGTATAGTTATCTTGTTCTTCTTTAGCTTCATCGGTAAGTTCATCCGTCCCCTCTTTTTTAAGAAGTCCAATGCCTTGTTCTTTTGGGTTTTGTTCGTCTACAATCTCACCTATTGTATATTTATGGTCACCTGTTCCCATACTATTCCAATTATGACAACAAGATTTTGGTGATTTACCGTCATATTTTGCTTTATTATCGTTAAAAACTAATTCTTTAATAGCATCAAATCTATCATTGAAATCACCCATTACATATATTTTATCAGGATTTGTTGCTTCTTTTAGTGTATTACTGTTTAGCGATACGCTGTTAGGTACTTCTGTGACATTCAAAAAATCTGTTACTGTATTTTGTAAAAAATTTTTATTATTCTCTTCCATGTATTCATTAAAGGATTTTTCTCTATTTTCTAAACTGGGGTCTTGAGCGCCGTGTATATTTATAAATAACATTTTTTGTTCATCTTTTTCAGTTAATATCATCATTAATGGTCGTCCATCTTGTGTTGTATTGTCTAAAAAAAGAGAACCTTTTATATCACCTGTTCTAGCTGTATCTAAAATAATACTAAGTGCAGGTTTTGTTTTTTCATTAACTATTATTGTTTTTACATATTGTTTATATGTAGTACCTTTTAAAATTTCATTAATAGCATCACTACCAGTTCCAGAGCCTTGTTCTGTTTCATTCATTTCTTGTAATCCAACGGCTAAAGGTTTTTTTTTATCAATAAAATGTTTTAAATGGTCTTTTGCATTATTCCAATATTGACGGAGGTCGCCTTTATTTCTTTTTAAAAATGTAGCTTCACTACCCATTAATTTTCCAAGATCACTCGCAAAACTCATATTATAAGTTCCAATAAAAGTTTCAGCCATATCGTAAATTAGATATATATAATAATAATATTAAAAAAGGCTAAATATTATTATTAATTATTCCCGATTACCTGATTCGAACAGGTGACCCTTCGATATCCTTATAATACATATTTGTATTAACCACTACAGTCAAATGCTCTACCAACTGAGCTAAATCGGGGTGTGTGTATATTTGCTACACAATATATGTGTTGTGTTTTTTTTATATCCATTCTTTTCTAAATAATAATGTTCCATTCACAAGGATTATTGCTGGTTATATACTTATTTCTTATAACTTTTTCTTTTATGTTTTGTTTTTATTTTGGTCTTCTTTCTACGTTTTGTGTTGCTATGTTTCGTTTTACGTTTTTTACCGCCGTAGCATGGTGCAAAAATATCTTTTATTTCATCTAAATTATCACTATACGCGGATATATATGGTATTATATATCTATAATATAAATCCAATCGTTTATTGGTAACGTTTACAAATGTGTCTTGATTTATTTTATCAAAATTATTGTAATAATAAGTAGCATTCGTTAATAGTTCCATAATATTTTCATGTTTATCTAATAAAAAATCTAACCGTTTAATGTCATTCTTATTAATGATATTATTATCAATACTACTTTGTTGTGAATATAAATCATAAATTTCATTTTGAACAAAATCATTTAATTCATTAACATCTTCCATAGTAAAAATAGGTAAATCATCTTTATTAATATAATTTGTTATAGACGTATTTTGAATATTATCAATTTTTTGTTTAATATTTATAGTTTTTAATGGTTTTATAACATATAATGGTTGACCGAACTTTGACATCTATATATCTATATATATCTATATATAGATATATATTTTTATTCCTTATTGGGGTCTCACATGCGTACTATTACTTCCAAATATACTATTAAACATGGTGACTACCATAAAAACGAAAAACCCGATTATACAACCACTTCCTTCTGCCATTTAATATAAGATTATGTATGAATATGATAATATAATAAATATCAAAAAATAATTTCTCAATTTTTTGCAAATTTACAGATTTACAGATTCACTTCTTCCCATTCTTTCCAATAAAGTCTATTCATGTAACCATTGATAGTGTTATTCATCATAAAATGATAAAAAGGGTCTTTATTGTATTTTTCATAGATCATGGGAAGCCTGTATTTACATAAATGTCGTTGTACGCGCTTTATGATATTTAATTTCTTTCTTCCCAGATATTTCTGTTCTAATAATTCCTGGTCAATCGTTTTAGAAAATACTTCTTCATATAATACAGCCAATGAATCTTCTTGTTCTATTTGTGCATTGATATCATTTTGTTTGATAGTAGATCCGACTAAATTATCTAATATAACACCAAACCCCCCTATAGACAAAAACTTTGAACATAATTCTTGTATATTAAATGTTCGTTCTTGTCTATCTAGGTCGGTTTCATTACCATAGAGCATTTTTATATTTATAATTAAATAATATATAAATATAAAAAAATGTTTTAATTTTTTATTTGATATAATTTATTTTAGATTCCAATATCATAATCGTCATCACAGCCTCCCATATCTTCTTGTTTAATATTAGATATATAATTTTGTATTTTAATATTATTTTTAGAACAAATATCACCATCATCCTGCATTTTCCCAAGCATGTTGTCAACCTCTGCATTGCGATGAGTACGTGAAATATCATCAACATCTTGTTCTTGCATTTTTTCCATATCCAATACCAAATCAAATGAGCCTGTACCGAATTTGCCGATCTGTCCCATCATCACACTGGATGATACACCGCGCATAGGGTCAAAATCCGCATGTCTAGAAGAATTCAACAATACTTCAGTATGAACTTCAAATGTGGCTTTCGCGATAGGACCAATATTATCATTCAAAATTCCAGAACGGAAAATAGCAACCATGTTGTGATTTGTAGTCATTCTGTCACAGAGAATACTCAAATGGTGATAATTAATATAAACACCGCTAAATTCCATAACTTCGGTCAATTCATTATATAATACTTGTCGTGCGGCTTCCAATCCAAGTGTATTAAATACTTGTTTGATATCATTACTGAAGGTTCTCTGCCAATCAATATAATCCAAACTTAATATATCCAATAGATTTGAACCGGTTGTATCCAAAATCCAAGTATCTTTTTGAACATATTTACCGTCATCATTTACAACCATATTTTTCAACTTTCTAGGCAATACATTTTTAATATCCGTTAAACCACGAAGAACAATAGATTTTAATAATGTTTCTTGAAAATTTCTCAACAAATAAATTTCATCAGATTGGTCTAATGAGCTGGCAACTCCACGTTGTTTCTTTGTCTTATTTAAAACATCACCATTTAATCTAATACGAAATACCAAATTATTAGAATTATAGTCAGAGTATATACATGATATTTCATTACCATAACTATTATTAATAGCAAAATGAATATCATCCATTGTAATGTTTTTTTCCAACAAAAGTTCTGGGTCTAATGTGATACGAATGACCCAGCGAGATTTTTGTGTATTTGATTTACCATCTACATTATCTTCTGTTTCTTTGCATTCTTCAATTAGATTTTCAAATTCATAATATTGTTCCATTAATTGTGAATCTTCTTCAATTCGGGTATTCGTATCCACTGGATCAAAACAAATCTGTACACCCTTTACCAGATCAGATAACTTGGTATGCTCCAACATGTTCGCGTAATGGTCAGCTTTTTCCTGTAAACCTTCATCATTGCTTTTCAAGAACACAGTCATAGATGGATTCTTTGGATTTTTAGTTAATCGCAAAATTTCTTCAATACGAGGAACACCACGAGTTACATTGGACTTGGATGCAACACCACTTAAATGAAATGTATTCAATGTTAATTGAGTAGTTGGTTCACCAATAGATTGACCAGCAATTACACCGACCATTTCACCTGGATGTACCAACGCTTGCTTGTACTTCAATACCACTGTTTCTAACAATAGAATTAATGCTCTGCGATGAAATCGTTTGCGGTTTAAGAGTTCTTTTGGCGATATATAAAAGTAATACATAATTTCAAACAACTTATTCGGCTTTGCGATTTTAAAGTTACTTAATTTTTTAAAATACTCTTCAATTAAATCAAAAGCTTCTTGTGGTGTAATATCAACAATAGAATTCATATTTAGGTTCAATTGTCCCTGAATATTCGCAATAATATTTTGAAAAGAAACTGGCATTTTGATTTCATTTTCGTCTTTATTTAAAAACACATTTTTGACTAATTCATCACGGTATTCAATCATCTTATTAATATATTCTTTACATGTTACTTTAGTTTGTTCACGTTGTCTTTTAATACGGGTAATTGTACCCTTTGTGTATATATCCAAAGATTTATTACGTTCATCATTAATACCTACAATATCATAATGCATGTAAATATCTTCCAATGTCATTCCAACTAATGGAATATTTTGATTTTCAGTCTTGGTTGAATCAAAATTATCATCACCATAAGTGAACTGAATAATCTTACCTTGACTATTTCTTACAGTCATATCATATTCAACTTTGATGTCTTCCAAACCTTTAATTAATCTTCTTTGAATATAACCAGTTTGAGAAGTTTTGACTGCTGTATCAATCAAACCAATTCTACCACCCATAGCATGGAAGAATAGTTCAGGTGCAGTTAATCCAGATATATAAGAATTCTCAATAAATCCACGAGCACCAGGTGAATCATCAAACTTACTATAATGGGGTAATGTACGGCTATCAAACCCATATGGAATTCGCTTGCCATCTACATTTGTTTGTCCCAAACATGAAATCATCTGGGAAATATTAATCAATGAACCCTTTGAACCAGAATTTACAATCATCAAAAACCGGTTATTTTTGCTCAATGATTTACGACCAATTTTACCAGCTTGTTCAGTTGCTTTATTTAATACATTATTTATACTACTTTCAAAATGAGTGATGTTTGTAGTAGATGTATTATTTTCAAAAACACCAAGATGGACCTTTTCAATAATTGACTGCACTTCTTCTTTTTGAGTTAAAATTACATGAATAATACTATCTTGAGTCTTACGGTCTGCAATCAAATCACTAATTCCTACACTAAATGAACTTGACTTCATGTATTCTGTGATTACATTCTGTAAATCATCTATGAAATCGGCAGCACGCATATTTCCAAAATCATTACATATGCGATGGATAATACCCCTTGATGTTGAACCTAACACGGATTTTTCTATTTGTCCACGTACATAGTTGCCATTACGCACTTCTAACACATTATTTGTAGTATCATAATCTTCTGCTTCATCAAATAACTTTGTTTTATATTTTAATGTTACTGGTGGTAATATTTGTGATAATATATCAAAACTACTTATTTTATCACCATTTTCTAATAACTTCTTCATATTTACATTGGAAAACATCATGAGCAAATTCATTGCTTCACGTGGGCTAAAATATATATTCGGTCTTGTAAAACGATAAGAACCCAACATGGAATCTTGGTAAATACCGATAATCGGTGAGTTTCCTGCTGGACTTATCATTTGGTATGGGATTGCCGCTAAATTTTTTAATTCGGTTTCTGCCAAAATACTTTGTGGCATATGCATATTCATCTCCATTGTTGTTTGACTGCGTATATGCTGTCAAAACCCCCAAAGTCTCCTAAGGGGACGGACTATACCTTGTGCCTTATCCGGTTGATTAAACCTTCATTTAAGACCCGTAACCGTCTAGTCTCTGAACCTTCTCCATATCCTATCATAGCGGACTTAGGAGCTTGGCTGCGGATTGTCTAATCCCATACTTTTTTACCATTGGGTTCGGCAATTAACCGAGTTCCCCCATTATGTTTCCATTATGGGGTGGTAGTATGGGCTCTAAAGATGTCCCCGTCAATTTGGCTACGTTGCCATTCTTTTAAATCTAATATAAATTTTTTCGCTCTTTTTTTTATTTCATCTATTGGTTCGTGCTTTCCTACAAAAGTTGTGATTCTTTTTTTATCAATGACGATACGGACATATTCTGTATTATTCGTGTTATTTTTAAGAACCCGAATATATTTATCTATATCGTCATCAACAATTACTACATCTTTGGATAGTTCATATTTTTTAGCCAAATGTTGGTTCTGTGTTAGTTTCATCATTTTCTCCCGATGTTCTTCATTATCAAGAGCTGATTTTAACCTTGTAGAAATCAACTGTTTCGTATAGTCACTTTTGGGTTGAGGTTTTAATATTCTGGGTTCTTGAATTTCTGTATTCCAAGTAAATTCACCATTTACATCTGTAAAACCATTACCACCATTTGTTAAATTATAGCCATTTGGAAATTTGGAATTATATTCAATTATACATTGTTTTTCAAGCTCATTTAATTCATTTACTTTACAAGTATGAATTTTTTCACAAGTAAAACAATCTTTACCATATTTTCTTAAAGCATAATTCAAATATCTAGAAGTATTTTTCTTATTTGAATTAGCTTCATGTATATGGTCTTGGAACCTTCCTAAATATCCAAATGGTCTATATTTATTATGATTTAATCTGTGACTACGTGTTTGACCAATATAAATTTTTCCATTTGTAGTATTTGTCATTTTATATATTTCACCAATAACTTTGTATTCTTCATCTTTGTTTAATATCATTTTATTATAAAGAGCTATTTGATTTTTATACTAACTGTATAATTAATCAATTTTTTATATTATTCTTTTAAAGAATGACTAGATGATTATATTAGTTAAATGCACCTATGCGAAATGCATTAACCAGTAGAATTTACACCGTTTTCCCCAATAAGTATATCTACAACTTATTGGGCGGTCACCTGTTTGGGACAAAATCTATCCCCATCAAAATCAGCATTGTAAGGTTTAGTATCTGCAACATTCATGCGAAACGTATCACCTTTTTTCATAATTTTGACGATATGGCACATCATACTCATTCTATGAAGACTAGGTTGTCTATTGAAGAGTACGGCATCACCATCCATCATATGTCTGTGAACTATATCACCATTTTCCAAGCGAATAGAGCCAGTATCAACATAACGCAATGAAATATTTTCACCGTTACGACGTTCCAGAATTTTTGCACCGGGTTCTCCATTAGAACCGCCATCTGGTCCATTTTGTACTAATTTCATAAGGAAGTCACGATTTCTATCATTTACAGTTACTGGTTTTGTTATGTTCTTTGCTATCTTCATAGGAACACCCAATTGACGAATTGACAAATTGGGATCACCCGTAATAACAGAACGTGCACTAAAATCAACACGTTTACCCATCAAATTACCACGAATACGACCATTTTTACTATTTAATCTGCCACTAATACAATTTAAAGGACGCCCAGAACGCTGTGCCATTGGGTCTGCACCCTTTACCTTATTATTTGCAATCATGGCCACAAAATATTGTAAAATACCGGTTAATACTTCAATAACCTTTGTTGGTGCATCGTTAGCAATCTTGTCACGCAAATCATTGTTTGTTTTTATAATATTACTGAAAATATGTGTCAAATCATCTTCACTACGTTGTTGTGCATCGTGCTTAACAGATGGTCTAACTGATGGTGGGGGAACTGGTAATACTTGGCATATCATCCATTCTGGACGAGACCATGTTGGACTGAATCCCATAAAATGTACATCTTCATCGCAAATTCTTTTAAAAACCTTAATGAGCATTTCGGGTGTTAACTTTATAATTACTTTTCCATTTTCACTGTCTTCAGTATCCATTTTTTCCCATATCGCCTGAATAGTTGACATTCCTTCTACTTGGATTTTATCTGGTTGTTTATATCCACATCCATCTTCAGTACAATCACCACAACGCTTCACATTTGGTGCCAAATTCGTAACATAGTGCCATCTTTCACTTGCCGGTTTATTTAAAATATGTTTATGCAAATTTTTATTGATTTTTAGTTTACTACATTTAAAACAGACACATTTACAGAACTTCATTATTTCTTTTAAATGTGTTATAAATAACACTGGACGGGCCAATTCAATATGACCAAAATAACCAGGCGTATTTATATACGTATATCCATCTGTTGGGCAGATCAATCCTGGTTCTAGTACCCCCATACGAGGGTCAAACAATCCACCTATTACTGGTTTATTATTTATGTATGTATCACGTGATGTAACTTCAACTACTGAATTTTTTCTAATTTCTTCTGGTGATAACATACTAAACTGTACCCCAATAATTCTAGATGAAGGTGTATAATCATCCATCACTGTATTTTGTGGTGACATTTTAATATATCTATATATTAATATGTTTATATATTTTTAAATATTATAAATTCAATTTTTTAAAATATTATAAATGTGAAAAATATAGTTAAGTTATACAATATGTAAAAAATTGAGTTAAAAAATCCGTAATACTTATATCAACTATACTTGTCACAATGACTATTAAATCTAAAACTCAACTACGTAAGGAAATGCTTAAGAAAAAGCTTAAGAAGAATCAGGATACTGATAGTGAAGAAGATTCTGAATATGAAACTGAATATGAATCAGAATCATCAGAATCACTATATGTCCCTTCAAAAAAATCAAAAAATAAAAAGAAGAATCGCAAACATTATGAAGAAGATGCTGAAAGTGAAGAAGAAGACGATGTTGATGTTGCAAAATTACAAAAACTAATTTCAAATATCTTTCCATCTAAATATATGAAAAATCGTGCAAAGGATACTGCTAATAATAAAAGAAATAAAAAAAATAAAAAAACTACCACCAACAAATATAATAGTAGACCTCGTACACGTAGTATGGCCGATGAGGATGATGACAGTGATGGTTCAGTTGAAGAGGATGATGAAGAAGAAGAGGATGAAGAGGATGGAGAAGATATTGAAGATACGGAAGACGAGGATGAAGAAGATGATGAAGATGAAGATGAGGAAGATGAGGAAGATGAAAAAGATGAAAAAGGCATTTATAATATTGTTCTTGCATTAGATGGGGCCGAAGAAGAAGAAGATGAATATATTGAAGACGATGCGGATTGCGATAGCGATGATGAACAAGCGTTTATGAAAGAAACTTATGAGCGTGTTGGTTCTGTTGAACAAATTAATGAAAAAAATAATAAATCAAAGAATAAAAAGAAGAAGAAGAACACATCAGAAACAGAAGATATTATATTAACAGATGTTGAACAAGAATATCTAGAACTGGTTGAAACAAAGAAAACATTGGCGCATCAATACGCAAAGAAACCCAATAGTAAAATCCTGAAAAATGCGATTAATGAATGCAAAGATTCTATTAATAAGTTAATAAAAAAGGCTAGGTCCAAGAATGCGAAAACTTATCACAAGCTTATTCATGATGATAAGAAAAGAACCAATGAAATTGATTATTTTCGTAAGAAATTATCTAATAAAGAACAATTACGAATTATGGGTGATCTAAAAGAAATCAATAAACATATTAATATTGATAAGCCATACAGGTTAGCATTACTTGATTCTAAAATGCCTGCACATTTCAAAGCAACCGCAATGCAAAAGCTAAATGTATTGAAGACAATGGAGCCAGGTGACCCAGAATATTACAAAATTAAAAACTGGGTTGATACCTTTATGAAGATTCCATTTGGAATTAATAAAAATCTAGATGTTAAGATTACTGATGGTATTGATGTTTGTCATGATTTCATGGCTAATGCCAAAAACCAACTAGACGATTGTGTATTTGGATTAAATGATGCCAAAATGCAAATTATGCAAATGATGGGTCAATGGATTTCTAACCCATCTGCAGTTGGTACTGCAATCGCTATTAAAGGACCTATGGGTACCGGTAAAACTACACTTGTTAAAGAAGGTATTAGTAAAATTCTAGGTAGAGAATTCGCATTCATTGCTCTTGGTGGTACTGGTGATAGTAGCTTTTTGGAAGGTCATTCCTATACATACGAAGGTAGTACTTGGGGTAAAATCGTACAAATTCTTATTGATAGTAAATGCATGAATCCTGTTATTTACTTTGATGAATTAGATAAAATTAGCGATACACCAAGAGGTGAAGAAATTGCTGGTATTCTAACGCATCTTACTGATACTTCTCAAAATAATGAATTTCATGATAAATATTTTACAGAAGTCAAATTTGATTTGAGTAAATGTTTATTCATATTCAGTTACAATGATGAAAGTAAGGTAAGCCCTATTCTTCGTGATAGAATGTATCGCATTCAAACAAAGGGTTACGATTCTAAAGAAAAGGTTGTTATTGCACGCAAACATCTATTACCCAAAATTCGTGAACAAGTTAATTTTACCGAAGAAGATGTTATTATTCCGGATGAAACATTGCAACATATTATTTCCAATAAAGATATTACTAAAAGCGAAGATGGTGTTCGTAATTTAAAAAGGTCTTTGGAAATTATTTACACAAAGTTGAATCTATTTCGGTTGGTCAAACCGGATGAAAAACTATTTGAAAAGGACCTGCATATTGATGTTAGTTTCCCATTTACAGTTTTACCAGAACATATTGATAAATTCATTAAGCAAGAAGATAAAATTAGTCCTAGTGTGTTAGCTATGTATATTTAAACCATGTAACGTATTAAATAAATTACATTATGTAAATTTTTTTATTGGTTTACTAATGGTTTAAAAAGATTTAATTATTATATAATAGATAGAATATAGAATGGATAATGAATACAGAATGCAAAATATTATAATAGATTTAGTTTCAACCAAAGATAAATTAGAAAATTATATTATTGATATTGATAATAATAATGAAATAGTAGAATTATATAAAAATATTGAATCATATATAGAAAAAAACTGTGTACATAATATTATATCCGATTATATTGACATTGACCCAGAACATTGTACAAATATCACATATTGTGACATATGTATGAAAACATTTGAATAATACACTCTGTAAATTTTATAGTAATTTTTACTACAAAATTTTTATTTACTCACCAATATCTTGATTTGACCCCCCATTACCCATGTTTCCACCACGTGTAGATAATAATCTCTTATGTTCATCAGTTAAACATAATCCACCTCTTGAGTTAGTAAGACCAGAATTATCCTTACATTCTAATTTACCCTCTAGACCAGAAAATTTATCTAAAGGATTATTAATGTTGCTGGGTTCACAAAATAATCCTGTAAATCCATATACCTTTTTACATTCAGCCGCCGATTTTTCAATTAAAAATGGCTTATAAGTATCCATTGCACCATTATTTGCTTGGCTAGAATAATCTAAAGTGTTTGAGTTGTTAGAAAATCCTTCAAAACCAGAATGTTTTTGGAATATTGTATCCATATAATGAGGTAACGCATTATTACATGATACAAATAATGAAGAACATATTACTAAAATAAATACAATTAACATAAAAATTGACAAATAGTGCATTTTTTACTATACTATACATATTTCAAAGATAAAAATATTAATTTATTTGCTAAATATCAATATATCTATTATTAATAAATACACATAAAAGGTATTAATAAAATATTATTATAATATGGCAAATTTATCTCCAGATGAAAAATTAAATTTACAAAAAATGGTTAGTGAAATGGGAAGTGAGGATAATACAAATACTATACGTCGTGTAAAACATAGTGTTACACTTAGAGATGAAATAAGAAAATTAGATACATTTAAAATGAAAAATCAAATGATCAAAAATAGTGATAATGATAAATACGTACAATTATGTAGAGCAGAAACACCATTTTTATACAATAATTATACCGATGTTTTTAACCGCATGGTTAAAGATGAATTAGATCTGGAAATTATGACCAAATTATTAATTGTTCTAAAGTTAATTGAAGATGGTAAAGTTGACCAAAACGAAGGGTCTGTTATGGTCGGTAAAGTTTTAAAAGAACTGTATGTTGACAGTGCTCTAAAACAATCTAAACATTTAGATGAACAAAATGATAAAGAACATACAACTCAACTTAAAGATGAACCTGATACTAAACCTATATCTTGGAAAGAATATAAAAAAATGAAAGGTGATTAATTATTAGAATGGATTTATTTCTTACGATTCAAAACATAAATACATTATCTGAAACATTACGTGCTACATCTGTTAATTGTAATAAAAATTTTGCAGTCCTTAAATTAGTTATAAATGACCCAACACTAAAACAACAATATACTGAACGCATTACTGCACATAACACTCAATTTATGACTAATATATTACCTGATTCCGGATTTGATGTATTAGTACCCAAAGATATTACCTTTAATGAACCATTCACATCTAAATTTATTGATATGAATATAAAAACTGAAATGTTTTATTATGAAGTAGACAATGAACGCATTTCCAATACTGCTTTTAATGTACACCCACGTTCTAGTATATCAAAAACACCTTTAATGTTAGCAAACCATACAGGTATTATTGATGCTGGATATCGTGGTTCATTAATAGGTGCATTTAGATGGTTAAAACCTGAAAATGATACTACTACACAATATATTGTTAATGAAAACACTAGATTATTACAAATTTGTCATCCTTCTCTTTGTCCTATTTATGTTACATTAACAGAAGGGGATGAACTTTCTACCAGTATACGAGGTACAGGTGGGTTCGGATCTACTGGATAATTTTTTTGTTATTATATAAAATAAACTATTATTTTATATGATATATGATAATAATCACAATGAACTAATTGAAGTATATAAAGGAAAATATTTCTCAAAACATAAAAAAAGTAGAGCTAAAAAGGTTGTAGTTCTTGACTTAGATGAAACACTCGGTTCATTTGTAGATTTAGAAATACTATGGTCACTAATAAAACGATATAATAAAAAAAATATTTCTATTCATTTTAATGATGTACTTGATATATATCCAGAATTTTTACGTTATGGATTACGTTCTATATTACAATATATTGCAAATAAAAAGAAAAATGGAGAATGTTATAAATTATTTATATACACAAATAATCAAGCTGGTCAATATTGGACGAATTTGATTATTAATTATTTAAATAATTATATTACCACTGAATTTAGATTGTTTGACCAAATTATAAATGCATTCAAAATTAATAATATACAGGTTGAATTAAACCGAACCACTCATAAAAAAACACATAATGATTTTATTCGGTGTACTCTTTTACCAAAATCAACTACCATATTTTTTGTTGATGATGTTTCTTATACTGATATGCAAACAGAAAAAATATATTATATTAAACCTATGCCATATAATCATCACTTGTCTACAAATGAAATTATTAATCGTTTTATTTATTCTAAATATGGAATTATTTTATTACCTAGAGATAGTATTAAAAATGCATTTAAAGCTGAATATATTGAATTATGTATGAAAAATGGTACATATCATATGTATACCAATACTACAAAGGCTATACTAGAAAATGATGTTTTAATTTCACGAAAAATTATGTATCATCTCAAAGAATATTTTTTACTTACTAACAAAAAAAATAAAACATGTAAGCTGAAATCTGTTTCATTTTCTTTTACACGAAAACGTTATAATTAATTTATTGATGTAGCATGTTCATATGCCATCAATATTAATTGTTCTGTATGTGACAACTTTTGAAATGTAATACATTGGTCATATTTGTATTGAATGAACCGATTCATTGAATTTTTACATAATACTTGAGTTCCCGTATCTAAAAACTTTATATCTACTACGATTCCACCATTCGTTAATTTTGTTGTATCTTTACGAATCCACCTTACATGTTTTCCTTTATGTAATTCATGTAATTCATCTACCAAACGATAATCTACTAATTTCAAACACATACTTTCTTGTAATTCTCTTTCTTTTAATACTGACTGCATTATATCATGTATTTCATCAGTTATCCCTTTTAATGTTTTATTTTCTAGATAATCATTGTTCTCATTTTCTAACGTACTTAACAATTGTTCTACATCCAATGATGCCAATAAAGATGGGTCTTTTATTGCTTCATCATATACATTATTAATAGTATCAGGTGTTAATTCTGTTGTATTATCCATTTGTTGTTATAATAACATATGGATATTATTTTTAATTCAATTTTTTTAATTTATTATTTACATAATAATCATCAATTGTTTTTCACTATCTGGAATTGTATTTGAAAATTGTTTTTGTATTGCATTATTTACATTCATTACCATTACTATAAATAATAAAAACTCCATTACCCTATAAGTTAAACTCAACTTACGAATTGTGAAACGATAAATATATTCATGTAGAATTAGATTCATTTTTATAAATTTAAAATAATATTTCCAATAATTACTAGATATATAATTATATACATAATGTGCAAACAATGCAATACTAAGCATAATCCAATGAGACACTTGATACGGTATAAAAAATCCCCCCCCTTCTAAAAATACATCGTGTTCACCAAAAATCAGTTGATATGTATGTACATATATATCTACTGGCATAGCAATCAAACCCAGATACCAAATATAAGGTAATTTACGAATCCAATATTTATGTACGTAAGCAGTTCTACACGGTTTTTGATGCACCTGAAATGCGTTTGCATAAGAATCAGCCATTTCTTCTGTAAAATAATTACTCTCACCAGAAGCGTGACTAATTCCACTATACATTAAATATGTTACTGCAGCTGCATATGGTTTATATTCTTTTTTATAAGCAGAATATTCTTCTTTTATAATATTATGCCATTCATTATCATCTAATAAATGTATTTTATAAAATTCATTATTATTCATTACTGGTTATAATTCACATATTATATTTATATTCATTTACTAAATTTATATAGTGTAAGTTATTATACTTCTTCTTCGTCCATAAATATTTCACCAGTTGCATGAATTAGCTCTGTATGTTTACTAATATCCAATCCAACTTTACTTGTATATCTATTTAACAATTCTATTATACTTAAATTGAATAATAAAAACACTGCACTACTAAATATTAGGGTAGAATCACTTTGTTTTAATTCATGTTCTCTAAAAGGATGAAATTTAAACAATAATAAGCTACATACTAGTATTTGAATAATTGTATTGAAATTACTCAATATTTGGATCTTTAATATATGAATTCCAAAAAAAGTAAATAATACTATGTATAAGAAATTAATAACATGTGACATTTTGATGATTTGTCCATAATAATTGTCACCTTTATTTACTAGGTTCTCTATTATGCGAAATATGTTTCCTATAAATCTCATAAACATTCTGTTATATAAAATATATCTACAAAATATCTAAAACGTTTATTATATAATATTATAGAAATGGATATACAAAATAATATTATTGCAAATAAATACCATATAGATAAATTTATTGGGAATGGGAAATTCGGTAAAGTTTATAGAGGTATTAATAATAAAAATAATAATTATGTAGCAATTAAATTAGAAGATAAGAGAACCTCTTATAAATTATTGAAAAGAGAAACCTCTATTTTGAAGTATTTGTATGAAAATAAGTGTAGATCCATACCCAGTATTTATTGGTTTGGTGAAATTGATGATTCTATGGGATTAATTATGTCTTATTACGATTGTTCTCTATTTGAGTATTTAAATATAAAAATTATTAATCAATCTAAACTAAATTATATAATTGTAAAAAGTATACAGATTTTAGAATCTATACATTGTAATTTTGTCATTCATAGAGATATTAAACCACAAAATTTTATGATTAAAAATGGAGAACTTTTTTTAATTGATTTTGGATTAGCCACATTTTGGGTAAATGATGACCATATACACATTTCTAATTCTACTAGTGAACAAATTGTTGGTACACCAAAATATATTAGTCCCAATATTCATGAAGGATGTACACCTTCCAGACGTGATGATATTATATCTTTAGGTTTTATTTATATTTATTTATTTGCACAAGAATTACCATGGGATTCTGTTTACACAGATACCGAAAATGAAATCTACAATAATGAAATACATATTTTACATTCCAAAAATAAACAACGGAGAACATTAAAATCAATTGAACAGATTTTACCTATTTGTGAGAACATTAATAAAGATATTTCTACTTTCTTTAAAATATGCTATAAAATAGACTTTCATGAAACACCCCCGTATAATTCATTATGCAGTATTTTTAATTTTTAATTTTTAATTATTAATGTTTATGTAAACAATATAGAAAAACATTACTATAATAACGTATACTAGGAGACAATGAGTACTACCCAGGCAACAAACACTACACGAGTAACCGGACAAGTTAAATGGTTTAATAATAAGACAGGATATGGATTTATTACATCACGAGATGGCGAGCAAGAAGGTAAGGATATTTTTACTCATTATTCTTCTATTCGTGTTACTGATTCTCAATATAAATATTTAGTTCAAGGCGAATATGTTGAGTTTGAGGTTATTACGTCCACTACTGGACAACACGAATATCAATCTGCTGATGTATCAGGTGTAAAGGGCGGTTCACTTATGTGTGAAACACGACAACTCAATCAGGGCGGTGATAGACCTGTTCGTAAATACAGAACCCGACCAAACCGTCGCGATGAGAATGTTGAAGTCAAAGACGAATAAATATAAATACAAAAATAAAAATATAGATTATTCTTATAAATAATATAAATGTGTTCCGTTATATTATTTATAGTATGGAAATTGATTGGGCAAATCTTGATAATACGGTTGAATTATTTTCGTTAGAAGGTCAGGAACATCTAGCCAAAGTTGTTGATGTATATGATGGGGATACTATTAAATGTGTCTTCCCAATTCACAATAAATTATACAGATGGAATTGTCGCCTATCTGGTGTAGATACACCCGAAATAAGAACACGGTGTAGTATTGAAAAAAAACATGGATATAAAGTACGCGACTATTTACGCGACAAAATATTAAATAGAATGGTTTATCTACAATGCAATGAATTTGATAAATATGGTAGATTATTAGTAAACATATTATATGATGATTGCATTATTAATGATTGGTTAATTCAAAATGATTATGCATTCCAATATGATGGTGGTACTAAACAAAGTTGGTCGGAATACTTATCATTATGATTCATCCTCTGTATAATCTGTATAATCTATAAAATCGTTTAATATTATTTTATCTGTATTACTAGGATTTACAAACATTTCTTGTCTTGGATTGAATGCTCTATTATGTATTACACTATCGTCTAATTTCAAAAATACTTTTTGTTCTAATTCAAATACGCGTTGTTCTAATTTTTTTATGCGATTTTCGTATTCTTCTAAACTAGCAGTATTTCCCATTATATAATATAATATAATATATTATCTAATATGCATTCATCTTTCGTATCACATCATTCTTATTCTTATTCACAAATAAATCTTTCGCAAATGTCTTGATGATTTTATTATCTAAACGGATTTGTTCATCTTCCGCATCACCCAATATTGCTCTCATCATTTTATAACAGAAATTATATTCACGACTATCCATGATTTCACTTTTGGGATGTGCTTGACGCCAATTTGCAACAGAACGATAATTTGTCATTGATATGCTACTTAATATTCTACGTAATTTGACTAATTCGTCTGTGTCCTTACACCATTCATCTTTATCTTTTATATACATTGTTTCTCGTTTCACATCTGTACAATGAATTGGACGTTTTGTAATGTCCATATCTTTAAGACGGTCCATTATCATTTTTGTCATACCATTAACATATCCATGATTACCTATGTATTCTAATTCATCTATATTCACATCCATGTTTCCTAAAAAGTCAGTAATGTTCATTGCATCTTTACACGTGTCATTCAAGAAAAAGTTGAGATTGAACTGGGTATTATTGTTCGTGGTGTTATTGTTAATCGTTTGAGAATTTTTTGCCAATTCCATCATTTGGGAACTTTGCTCAATCAATAATTTCTTAAAATCTTGATTCTCTTTCACTAATGTTCCTATCATACTATGATACCCAGTGGGTTCTGGTTTTTCTTCTTCAAACTCATTCACGTATGCAGTGGTAATTTCTGGTATTTTATAGGTACATTTTTGTTTATGATTATTTAAGCTTTGACGATGCTTATATTCTTTTCCACAGTCACATAAAAATGCAGTGGAACTTTTTGGGATTTGTTTGTAAGTATTTGTAAGTATTTCATGTTTTGCAGTCAATAAATGTCTATCGTATTGACTTAATCTGCTTGTATGATAATCACATTTTTCGCAGAAAAAATCGTTGGAACTTCTTGGAACTTTATTGTAAGTCATTTGTAAGTATAATATACTTACAAAAAAAGTTCCTAAATACTTTTACAGAAAAGTATTAAAAAAAAGTGTGCAGTCGTACAAAAATAATAATTCCCGGATTTACAGCATTATGCTTTAAAATCAAAAATTCGTTTTTTTGGGAAAAATTTATTGTTCAAGATCTGAAAAGTGGACATTTTAAAAATGTCCATTTTTCGAAACCTTGCCAATAAGTTTTCTGAGAAATAATATAATATAATAAATTAGAAAAACAACTTAAATATAAATATATAAATCCCAAAACAACTTGGAATATGTAAAATCCCAAGTTGTTTAATAAATAATAAATAGTTATTTGATATAAAGAATTCCACAATTTAATTCTTTTTAAGTAGATGCATATAAATATAAAGAAGAAATGACATTGTAATATATGAAGGTAGATTGTTCCAAAGTATATGTTGACACATCAAAAATGTCAAGTCCAGATAATAAGTTTGATGGTGCATTTGCAAGAGTAGATATAAAGAAAGGTGAATTAGTTGAAATAGGATTGATGCGTCGGTTAAGTGATAATAATAATAAATCGTTTGATGGAATGAAAAATCCATTTGTGTTTACATGGTCAAATGATTTACCAAATTACACTTGGGCATTTGCATCGGGGTGTGCTTCATTTTACAATTCCGGTTTAGAGGAAGAAACAAATACTCGTATAGTTAGATATTTTGATGAAGACCGTTTTGAAATTTATGCAATAAAAGATATAGATGCAGGTGATGAATTGACTCATACATACAAAAGTTTGCAATGGCGTCAGTCATTTGTACCCTTGTATAATGAATTGCAATGTAAAAAAATATAATGTATAGTTATATTAGTAATGATAACGTTAAAACGATTTTTAAATGTATTTCATAGCAAAGATGAATCAATGATAGATTTGAAACATATTAATCAATATATAAATATAACACATGTAAGAGTTGGTAGTAAACTACATAAATTAAAAGATTACATGAAGCAACATAATATTCCAAAAACCACAATAGTAGTATTATGTGATAATATCAATAGACGGGATGAATATTTAACACGATTTTATAATTTGTCTTTACAGATTCATCCAGATAAATTAGAGATTCATAATTCTGGTATTCTTCCAATGAGAAATAAAGAGATGAATAATAATCAAGAAATAGTGTTTAAAAATCCAATACGTAATTTACATATGTTGGATATATTGCAACATACAAAGTCGGGAATAGAAAATAATCCAACATTTTTAGATGTATTACATGATTTATATTTGCATAATATAATAGATTATAAATTGTTAACGCCAAGTGCAACTCATTATATTAGTAATGGTCGTATAGGTAGTGTATTTTCCTCTTATTATTTTCGTGCATCAATAATGAATCCATATCTGGTATATTCATTAAACCAAAGTATTTTTAAGGCAAAACGCATTTTCAGTCCCACGTTGGGATGGTCATCATACTGTTATGGTTTTTTAGAATCCCCATATGTAGAAGAGTATGTTGGCACTGATGTAATCCCAAGTGTATGCAAAAAAACAAAAGAACTAGCAAAGAATCATATAACCTCACATAAAGTAGATATATACTGTAAACCATCTGAAGATTTATATAAGGATAATACTTTCATGCAGAAATATAAAGGACATTTTGATTTGGTATTTTTTAGTCCACCTTATTATGAATTGGAATTGTATAAAAGCACACAGCAAAGTACAGATAGATATAAAACATATGAAGACTGGCTAGAAAAATATTGGGAAGTAACAATAAAATTATGTCATGCCGTATTGGAAAAATCCGGAAAATTATGTTACATATTATCGGGTTATGGCTCAAATACAACAAAAAAACAATTTGATTTATTAAAAGATATGAATGCAATTACAAAGAAATATTTCAGGTTATTATCAACCCAACCCATGATGAATAAAAATGTACATGTAACATCCCAGCAAGAGAAAGGTGAACAAATAATGATTTTTGTAAAAAAATAGGTTATGCTTTCCAATTGCCGTGTGATAAATGCATACCATAATTCCCAAAACAATTATGGTTAATCGGTGTAGGTATTAAAAGTTCAACTAGATTAGAATTATCAATATATGTTTGTGTGACAAGTACCGGACCAGTAGTACAATAAACATAGACTTGTGATGGTGGGTCAGTATTTTCACTTTGTGCAATTTTGATATCATCATCATGAATTCTTTGTGCATCAATATTATCAATAATTCTTTTAATAAATGGGTGTTTAGGTGGTGCATAGAATGCATAATTTCCAATTAAGTGAGTAAAATTTTGTCTGTTAATAATAGTATCAGTAATGTTAGTAAGTTCAATTGGAAATTTACAAAATTCAGGGTTAGTATTATATAGGTCATCTAATGAATCAAGAATATTCATATCAAGGTCTAGATATACCCCACCATAATAATAAATAGCCAAGTATCTAAAATAATCCAATTGTTGAATTTTTTGTTTAAAATTTTCAAATGTACTATAATGCTGAGGCATTTTAGTTTGAATAAATTGGTCAATGTCGGTATCAGTAAAGAACATGTAATTCCAGTTAGGATTATAGAATTTCACTTTATCAGATAAGCCCTTGTATATACCAGGCATATTTTCATCTTTCCATGTTTGTATAATATTCATTATTATACAAATAAGATAAATATCTTTATACTACTTTGTTCTACAAAATTAATGGATATCTTCAAATGTCTTGATAATATGGTGAGGATAATTCATATCTTTTAAAACGCGTATACCCCCTTTAATATTAGATATACCTTTTTTTATTTTATATGTATAATTAAATGTACCATCAGTATTAATATCCACAATCATTTTATAATTTTGTATGGTTTTAGAATTTTTGAATTTTTTACAGATAGATAAATAATGAGTAGTGAGTATAAAATTTACATTCTTAAATTGTTGTAAATATTCTAGGAATGCATAACCAGCTTTGGAAGCTTCAGTTGGGTTCGTGCCTGAATATAATTCATCAAACATACAAAAATGACGGCGTTCTGTATTAACATTTTGTTGAATAATATCAATAATATCTTTACATCGTCTGGATTCAGCTTGGAATAAGCTGTCTCGTCCAGATGTATCCGGAATATTAATATAAGAATGAATATGTGTAAATGGTGTAATTGTTGCAGATTTATAAAAACCACATCCAACTTGTTGTGAAAAAATAATATTTAAGGCGGTTGATTTTAATATAGTAGTTTTGCCAGATTTATTGGGCGATGAAATAATCATATTTTTCTTAAAATCACAATTATTTTTAACATGGTTTTCATTTGTTAATCCTGGATAATATTGTTTTTCCAATGAACACGAGTTTTTATTGTCAAAATTAGCATAAGATAATACACCATCTTGAATATTACTAGAAATGCCCTGTAAATTATCAATATATCCATGAAACCCAACTGTGTAGCGAAGACAATTTTCAAATTTAGAATTAGAATGTAGCTGATAATAACAACGCAACATATAACCCATTGTATTAAATTTTTGTAAATTACGTTCAAATGGGTATATACCACAAAGCTCGTGTTTAATTTCGTATAGTGTTTGTAAATGTTCGTTATTAATGTGATTAAACATGGTATATGATTTACACGATTGTGATATATTTTGAAATGATTCAAATGAGTGAATTGTATAATCAACATATTGTTTAAGTTCATAAATATTGTTATTCATAGAAATAGAGTTACTGTAAAATCGTTTACATAGAATGATGTTTTGATAAATTTGAAAAACATACATTCCTAATAAAAACATAATATAGACAAGTTTATCCCAACTAATGGATTGAAAACTGGAAATAGCTTTGCCTATAAAATGGTTTTGAGCAATACTTTTAAGTGTTATCACATATGTATTTATATCAATGGGTATACCTTGTATTTTAAGTATGATAAAGGGAAAAATTAGAAATAACACGGGTAATGCAAAACTAATAATGGGTGATATAACGTGTATAAAAGACAAAATTTGTAAAAACGATGAGGATTCATTAAATGATTTTAGCATTTCCCAATCCATATAATTGTATTTTTCTAAAAAATGAGTATCTAATTTAATATCATTCCATACAGATTTGAATTTATTACAATCCAATGAATATTCGCACTGTGAATTATCATATTTATCCATATTTGAAATAACATTTTTGGTGTCATTTAAATAGTGAATATCATTAGTAATTTGTTTTTCCCACATATTCATGGTATAATTCGCAAATTCATTAGTAGGTTTAAATAGATAGTGATACATAGTTTTATCAATATTATAATTGGAGGGTGTTTTTAGTTCTAAATCATATAATAAATTTTCGTCAAGTATATGTTGATGACTATTATCTAAATATTGGATAGGTAATTTAAAATTGGTATCAATATTAAATGATAAATCAACTATATCATTATCATTATCATTATGATTATCATTACTATTAGTAAATGAGAATACCATATATTTTTATTACTATAGTATTTATACTAATAAAATCTATATATAATAAACGCAATTATTCACCAGTAGGAAATTCTTTGATATCAATATTATAGTGTGTTTCAATACGTTTCAACTGTTGAACATCATATTCAGTAACAAAATTAATAGCGAGGCCTTTTCTTCCCCATCGGCCACTTCTACCAATTCTATGTAAATAACTGTTTACACATTTTGGAATATCAAAATTGATAACAGTACCAACTTGTTGAATATCAATACCTCTGGCGGTAATATTAGATGAAATAAGAACCCTATATTTTCCAGATTTAAAATCATTAAAGGCTTCATTTCGTTTGTCTTTTTCCATAGAACTATGTATACAGCATACCGGATAATCTTCTCGTATCATGGCATCATATAAATCAGAAACTCGTTTTACGTTATTGGTATAGATAATAGATTGAGAAATAGTTAATTTTTCAAAAATTTGTTTCAGCATATCAAATTTATCATTATCAGAATACATAGCAATATAATATTGCTCAATACCATCTAATGATAAATCTTCCTTTTTCATTGTAATATTTATAGGAGTTTTCATAAATTTTTCAGTAAGTTGTAGTACATCTCTTGGTAGAGTTGCACTGAAAATAGCAACTTGTATATTTTCATTAAAATATTGGAAAATACTATGAATTTGTTCTTGAAATCCCTGTGATAACATTTCATCAGCTTCATCCAAAACAAATAATTTAACAGTGTCTAGTCGTAGATGTCTGCGTTTAATCATATCATATATACGTCCCGAACATCCAACTATAATATGTGGTGGCGAATTATCAAGTAAATTAATATCATTTTGTACAGATGTCCCCCCAATTAATAATTGTACATTCAGTCCATCCATAAATGAACCTAATTGTTTAATAACAGAATATATTTGTTTAGATAATTCCTGAGTTGGTGCAATTATAATTGTTTGTACTTCATTCAGTGAAAGGTCTATTTTTTGTAATGTACTTATACTAAATGCACCTGTTTTTCCAGTACCTGATTGTGCTTGTGCAATAACATCATTATTTTGTATAATAGGCAATATGGCTTTTTGTTGTATTTCACTAGGTTTTTCAAAACTCATAGCATATATACCTCGTAATAAATCTTCATTTAATTCTAAATCATCCCAATTATTTATTATATTTTTTTGTTCGGGTTGGTTTTCAGTTTCATTATTATAATCAGTCATAATAAGTAATGATATATTATTATGTTTAAGCATATTAATAAATATATAAAGAGAATAAGTTATATAAATATATAATTATTGTATTATTAGTATGGTATTGTATTCATTGGATTTTTTTAATGAACAACTATTTAAAAATACATCTTATATATTACCGAATAATGTAATAAATGGTATACATGATTTACATATGTTTATGGGAGTAACAAAAGACTTCGACCAAAATACTTATAAAAATATACGTCGTAATAAAAATGAAACGGATATTTGGAAAAAGAAGGAAATATTTAAAGCAACTACAATTGTTAAGAAAGAAGGTATAGAACAATTTTTAGGTGATTTAAAAGTGAATTTAAATAAGATTACAACTATTAATTATAACACACAAGAAGAAAAAATAGTAGAATTAATAGATACGATAATAGCATTAGAACAAGATACAGATACCATAAATAGTGATTCAATAAAACAAGTAACAAATCTAATATTAAATGTATCATGTAGCAATAAATGCCATTCCAATTTATATTCAAAATTATATATTAAGTTAATGAACAAATATTTATATATGTGTGATGCAAAAGATACTTTAATAAATAAATATTTATTAGAAGTACATGACATAGAAATAGTTGACCCGAATGTAGATTATGATTTGTTTTGTAAAATGACGAAACAAAATGAGCGTCGTAGAACAACTATGTTATTTATTATATATTTATATAAGGAAAACGTATATGAAACTGAAAACGTATTAGAAATAATAAATAAAATGATAAATTTTATAAAAATCAATATGAATAATAATGAATATCTAGATATAATCAATGAAATAAGTGAAATAGTAAATATAGTAGCATTGAATATGACTAGTGAAATTAAAAATAATAATGATTTTAAATTTTTATTGAATGATATAACCGAATTTTCAAAATGTAAAACAAAAGAGCATCCAGGTATATCTAATAGAACAAAGTTTAAATATATGGATATGTTGGAACAATTTAAGTAATTTAGATTGTATTAGATATATTATTTTTGTTATAATTGAGATAAAAATAATATTATTATGTATACATAAATGATAAAATCTATTTTAGAACCAGAAAAAATAAATTATAAATCAAGTTATGGTATAGATGAAGAAGATATAGATTATGATGCAAACATATATGATTATAAATTTAATAATATATCAGTTGAAATTGCATTGGGTAAAATAAAATATACAAATTCCCAACACGGTGTATTATTTTGTTCAATTTATTTAATAGTAAACGATTCGCCAGTATCAAAAATAGGTATATTTGAGATAAGTGAGAATGATATATTAAGTGATATAAGTGAAGATGGATTAGAATTAGAAAAAGGAAATATTTTAATATTTGCAACTGAAAAGTACATAAATAAAATGATTTCAAAAGAGGAAAAAAAATCCCCAATAGAAATAAATGAAGAAATTCAAGACATAGAATCGGTGGTAGATATTACAGAAGTAGATGATGTTATGAAATTAGATATAAACGAAAAAATGACAGCAGAAACTGAAAAATCAATGAAAATATTAGATGAAGGTATTTTTGTTAAAAATGAGAATAAGGAAGTACCATCTTTATTACCAGACGAGACACAATTAGAAAGTGATGAATTAGTAAGTGAATATAAGGAATCATCAGATAATAAGTGGATAGAAACATTTATGCAAAATAATAAATATTCAGTTATTGATAATGAAGGAGGTGGTGATTGTTTCTTTGCAGTAATTCGGGATGCATATAGACAAATAGGCAAAGATACAACTGTAAAAAAATTACGTGCATTGTTATCAAAAGAAGTAACAAATGAACAATTTAATGAATATAAGACATTATACACAAATTTTTCAGCTGAATATGAAAGTATAGAAACAGAAATGAATGCAATAAAAAGGAAAACAGCTGAAATAAAAAGGAGAATTATAAATATTACAGATAAAGATGAACATAAAAAGTTAATTGAAAATGCAACCGAATTATCAAATCGTTATAAACAATTAAGTGAAGACCGATTAATAACCAAGAATTTATTGAATGAATTTTTATATATGCAAGATATTGATAGTATTGAACAATTACAAGAATATATAATGAAATCCAAATATTGGGCAGATGAATGGGCAATATCAACACTAGAACGAGTATTAAATATAAAAATGATAATATTTGATGAAAAATCTTATACCAATGATGATAATGATGGTGTAATGACATGTGGTCCAAATAATAGTACAAAAGATTCATTTGTTCCAGACCATTATATAATGACTAGTTATAACGGTGAACATTATACCTTAATCACATACAAGGATAAACATATATTTAAATTTCGTGAAATACCATTTAACATAAAAAATATGATAGTGAATAAATGTTTGGAACGTAATTCGGGTATTTATTATTTAATAGATGATTTTAAAAATTATAAAACAAAAATAGGATTAGATGCAAATTACGGAGAACCATTACAAGATGATGACAGTTATTTAAATAAAAATTTGTATGATAATGATGTAGCATTTATGTTCCATTCAGTATCAAATAGTCAACCCAAATCAGGTACAGGTGCTGGTGAAAAAATAGCAAAAGATAAAATATTAGATTATAAAAAATTAAATACAAAAAAGAAAACCGATGTATTATTTAATTGGCGTAGAAAATTAGACGATTCATGGGGTGCACCATTTACTGTAGATGATCATAGATGGAACACCGTAATACATTTTATATTAGGTTCTCAATATAAGAAGGGATTTCCTGATTTTTATCAACAATTTTCATTAGATAGTGAAAGTGAAATATCTACAAATTTAGATATGGCTATTGCCGCTGCTGGTAAGACTGGTAAATATAAAAATGAAGTATTGCGTCCAGAAAACGTGACTGTGGATGCTGATTATTATAATATGGGACAAAATTCAAAAGTAGATCAAGAAAGATACAAAGCAGTTCTCGCGAAGTTTACTCAAAATCAAGATTTAAAACGAGTATTAATGGAAACAAAACGCGCGAAATTGATTCATTTTATAAGAAGAGATGATCCAAATATGGATATGATATTAATGAAAATAAGAAATGAAATAGCATAACATTTTTATATTCTTGTATAATATAAATATGACAGAAAAAATTCATACAATTGACGATAATTCTAAAGAAGATATTAATAAAACAGATGATTCCGAATCTATGAAAACTATATCATTAAGTACTAGTTCCGCTATACCAGAACGAATGCGCTCAAATAGCATTTTTAATACTGTTATTTCACATAGAGCAGTTTTAATATTATTACAATCAACCTTATTAATATATAATTATGGTAAAACATTTACAACAAATCATCCGGGCGAAACTATAGAAACATTTGTTAATAATGCAATTAATGATGGTTCTATACATAAAATCGGGTTAAATGATACTCGTAAAACTGCTATTATGGAATTAAAAGAGATTGCCCCCAATGGACGTGTTCATACATTTATAGATGATCCAATCAGTGATATTCAAATTGGTATTACAATAAATGATGAGCAACAAAATTTGGCAATAGTATTTCGTGGAAGTGAATCATTGAAAGATTGGTATTATGATTTACAAGTATACAAACATAACTTGAAGGATGATATATGGATACACTCTGGATTTTATAATCAATTACATGCTGATAATATACATTTATGTATAATTGCAAAGATAAAATCAATAATACTACAACATCCAGATTATAAAATATTTGTTACAGGACATAGTTTAGGTGGTGCATTAGCTACATTATTTGGTTATATATTATCACATGAATTAGAAGATATGATAACTATAGTATCATTTGCTAGTCCACGTATTGGTAATAAACCTTGGAAAAAATCATTTGAAAATAAATCAAACTTAACACATTTTAGAGTTTGTAATAATCGTGATTTAATTACCGCAACACCTAATATAAATTATTATCATGTAGGAACAGATATACGATTATATAATGATTCATATTATATTAATGTAGGTAAAACTCATTCTTGTTGTGATTTTAGTATTTTTACACATTGGAGTATTCTGGACCATAGTTGTGAGTTATATTATCAAAATTTAGTTAAAAACATATGGTAATTGTATATAATATAGACCTATATTGAGAACATTTTTATATTTATATTTGAGTATAAATGTAAAAAATTGAGAAAAAATATACCTTATGATAACTATTAACCATTATAAGTTTTATACATTTTAAAATCATGTACGACGAACAGTATCAAAACCCTGAGGAATTGTTGGTAGAACAACCAACAGAATTTAATCAATTACCATTGAATGATGGTGAGTGGACAAGCATTTACATCCCAGTCTTATCAGATAAGTTACTTTTAATGAATCATAATGACATGGTTCATAAGTTTCAGCCCAAGTATTTGAGAGATTTTCTAGAAAAGATTCTGCGAATTGGTAAGATTAGAAGAATTGATTTTGTAGACAGAGATATTCCAAATTCTGCAACACCAGTAAAGGCGGCGTTCGTTCATTTTGAATATTGGTATGATACTACAACTGCACGAAATCTGCGTAACAAGTTAGAAACATATGGTCAATTTCGCCAAAAGGGATATATTTATAAGGGCAAGAGGTGTAGTTTCTACTTGCAAAATGATACACAAGAATCAAAGCCTGCATTCTTTGACATCCGCATTAATCACAAGCCAATTCAAGAAACTGAATGTGACCGAAATGTACATCAGTTATATGCGGAAAATTTACTTCTTGAAAAGGAACTGGCGGAAAAGAAGCAAATCATAGATAATTTGACACAAGAACTGGAGTATTACAGTAACAATTCCGTATTTCAACCTATTTCTATGGCATCATTATCCAAGCCAGTCTTAATGCGAAGTGAAACATATAATCCAAGTCTAAATGAATCTTCATTCTCCTTTGATGATATTTCTACAAATGATACCATTGAAGAACCGTATACTAGAAACACCGAGCCAATGACAATTGAAGAACTATCAACTTCTTACTTATCCTAGAAATACTATCAACTTCTGGGTAGTCATCTATTAAATTTAAAATTATAAAAATAAAAATTGACTTCGGTCATTTTTTATTTGACTTCATACACACTCATACGGAGTGTTTCAATGATATTTTTGGAGAACATTTTTTTATTTTTAGATATTTTACAAACAGAATTCAATGATTCAATGAAGTTCTCATTTTTATACATTTTTTTAACAATATTACAATACGTATTCATATTTTGAATATATTTATTCTTCTTTTTATTAAAATCAAGACTATATCCATTCAATTTGATACATTCTTGCATATAATCATCCAAATGAAACATAAATATAGATTTTACAATGTAATATGATAATGTGTGTGTTTTATCCTTATATGAACTAATAGTGTTGGTTGAATTTATTAATTCAGTGTAGTTAATATTAAAATAATTGAGAACCTTGCAACATTGAAATAGTGAAAAAATACGTTCATAATGCATCATTTTAACCAATTTTGTGTTTAATGTATTTAACCATTTTTCTTGGTTCTCATTCCATCTAGTATTAGAGAACACAATAAACATATTGTTAATAATTTCTGCCCAAATTTCGCAATAAGTTTCTGCTATTCTTACATCATTTTTCACATTAAATAATTTCATTATTTGATTATTTGTGTCTGTGTTCTCAAACATTGAAAAATCTAACCCTAAACTATGAAATGTTTCATGAATAAATACTTTAAACCATTCTTCCTCACGGAAAATATGTATTTCATTGTCTTTTTTACACGCATATGTAAAGGCGGTATTTACATGTTGACGGTCTATATATTCATTCTTTAAAGAAGGTAACTTCTTAATTTCATTAGTTAAAGACAAATATATTTCAAGTGTTTGAGAACATTCACCTTTTGAAAAATAATAAGCAACAAATAACCAAATATAGATGTTTTTAATCATTTTTTGTAAAAAAGCATTGTTATCGGTGTTTTTATCACTTCCAATATAAACAATAATATCATGTTCTCTAACATTGAAAATAATCTTGTAATAAGTATGAATATTATGGTGTATGTATTTTTTAATCTTTGTTGGATAGTATGATATATCACATGGAATACCTGTATATTTGGAATACTTTAATTTATTTTTGTTAAGATTCCAATGTTCTCTAGAATTCGCAATATGATTAAATAATAGAGAGAACATTTTTATAGTATGGTCAGAATATTTAATATTATCCATCTTTATGTATGGTTTTATTCCATTATCTATTGATTGAATTATTTCATTAGAAGTATCAGTTATCATGGTATAATTATATATATATGGGATTAGATATTAAATAGAAAATTGATTTTTTAAATGATACAAATTTGTTTTAAAACACATATCAAAAATTGTATATAATGGGAATCAAATATTTAAATAGATTTTTAAAGGAAAATTGTAGCAAAAATTCTATACGAAAAATTAATTTAAATCAATTAGAATCAAAAACTATAGTAATTGATGCAAGTATTTATATGTATAAATATATCGCGGAAAATGCATTAATTGAAAATATGTATTTGTTAATATCGTTATTATTAACAAATAATATTACCCCATTGTTTGTATTTGATGGTAAACCACCACCTGAAAAGTATGATTTGTTACAGCAACGTAAACTTCAAAAGAAAACTGCTGAAGATAAATATAATGAATTAATGACAGAATATAAAAATGAAGAATTAGACCCGGATAAGAAGATGTTACTATTTCAAGAAATGCAAAATCTAAAAAATCAATTTGTACGATTAACAGAAAATGATAAAAATAAAGTAAAAGAATTATTAGATGCTTATGGGGTGATGTATTATGTTTCACCAGGTGAAGCTGATGATATATGTGCATATATGGTAATAACTGGTAAAGCATGGGCTTGTTTAAGTGATGATATGGATATGTTTGTATATGGTTGTCCACGCGTGATTCGTAATATTAGTCTGTTAAATAAAACTGTACTATTTTACGATACAAATAATATATTAGCTGATTTGTGTATGAGTGCAGAACATTTTAAACAAATATTAGTATTATCTGGGACTGATTATAATATATATGAGAAAACCGATCTGGACACGACAATTGAATTATATACAAAATATATGAAGCAACTTGTTACAAAAAAGATATCAAGTAATATATCTTTTTATGAATGGATAATGCAAACATGTGAATACATAAATAATCTAGAACAATTAAATACTGTATGTGAATTATTCAAAATAAATCACATAAAAGAGTTGGATGAAATAAGTATCATTTTGAAACATAGAAATAGTAAGGAATTACATAGTATAATGGAAAAAGAAGGTTTTGTATTTGCATAATTTACAATAGTGATGACATGTAACATCCTTTAAAGTCGTGTATACCGGTATGAGTTAAATTTATGGTTATATCAATCCATAATTCACCACCATGTGATGACCAACGATTACAAAACATCCAATCTTCTGATAAGTAATGGTCATCAACAACGCCACAGTCAAATAGTGCATGTGCATATTTATTTTCATCTGGGTTGAGAAAGTTAACATCATCTGTATATTTTGTTTCTGGATAATATTTACACATTTGTTCTATTGCATCACGTTGAATAAGCATGAACCCGGTTGCAATATGTTTTACTTTTGTTAAATTATTTTCAATAGTAACTATTTTTGATACATAATTAACATTATACTTTAACATATTCATTTGAACTGCATGTTCATTGCTTATTTTTTTTAATAATGAATCATCTTTTTTATCAATGATTGACTTTATTGGATTAGGATCATTTTCTGTTGGTATGATTTTATTAAAATTATAAGATTTTAATGGATAAATACCACCGGATATGGGTTTATTTGCAATTAACAACTTGAGAATATCAAAAGGGTCCCATGTAATATCATTATCAATAAACATCATATGTGTCATATCTTTACATGCCATTGCTTTGGCAACTAGATTATTTCTTGCACGAGAAACTAGACTATCACTTTTACAGAATAATACATGCGTTTGTATGTTAAAATGTGAGAACAATTCTTTGGTTTGCATTAAACAATGGACAAAATTCACAAAACATACACTACCATAACATGGTGTTAAAATGTATAATACTGGGTTATGGTCATTTACATATCCTTTAACAGAATCATAAATATCAATTGTATTTGAATTAATCTCGGCAGTTATATTTTTGTTAGTAAATGTTTGTTCACTCATATAACATTAAAATTAAATATTTTTTATATCATTTTTATACTGATTGAATTTAATCAAACAAATAATCTAAATATGTAAAAAATATGTATTTGTGTAATACATATTTTTATTGGTGTAATAATTTTATTGTTTTTATAGGTGTAATAATTTTATTGTTTTTATAGGTGTAATAATTTTATTGTTTTTATAGGTTTAATAATTTTATTTAAACTGCAATAATATCACCAGCCTTTTGGAAGTGGTGCTTCATGTAACGCTGAAGATTGAAATAAGTTAGCTCGTCCTCCTTTGCTACCTTAAGAAGCTTGGTGAGCTTGGCATCGGGGTGAATGATACGACCATTCTTCTTGTCTTGCAAGCTATGAGATTGAATGTATGCATTAATCTCCTTGCTAACCTCTGTACGGGCCATCTCGCTTCCAATCTCCTTACCTAGAAAATTAGCAAGCTCGTCACTGATTCTAGTAGGCTTTACGAAGCCAGAAGGCTTACGGTTTCCATTGTTACGACGCTTCTTACTTGAAGCCTTAGCAGCAGCCTTCATCTCACGTGCCATTGCCTTCTCAAGAGTCTTGAAATCACTCTTAACATTAGAAAATAGAGCGACAAGCTGTTGAAGCTTAGCACTGAACTCAGCCATCTTGACCATAATAGCTGGGGGCTCAACAATTACAGCAGGTACCTCTGCTGGGGCAGGTGTCAACTCATTTGTGACAGGTGGGGCGGGGGCAGATTCGGGGGCAGTAGTCTTTGTTGCCTTCTTGGTTGTCTTTGCCTTAGTGGCAGTAGAGGGGGTATTCTCGGTTGTCTTAGATGCTCTTACCATTTTACTAGTATATACATATTAATGTATTACGTTTTTAAGTAATTTTACAGTTATATATATATTTTAGTATATATATATATTTCTTACACAGCATTATAATGCGTTAAAATAATTAGTTATGAATATTTAGTAGTTTATTAATATTTAGTAGATAATAGATTCATATAACCATGGCATAGCAATTCTAGCATCTCTAGATACTATTGTAAGTGCAGTTAAAGCATGAAATGTACCTAATCTGCGCATATCAACATTAATACCACTATATACCATATTTTCTATTGCAATTAAACAGGCAGTTCTCAATTGTATAATTGGTAGATCAATATGCCTAACAGTATTTGTAAAAATATTTTCAAATGGACCATGAAATGGACAAATTTGTAATTTAATATTACCAGATAATTGTCCGCGATAATTCCATGTGTGAAATAAACATCTATACAATTGAGTATATTGTAAATGAGATAATTCAGTAAACCAGGTACTTTGTGTATAATTACCTAATTGATCAATCTCAACAAATAATAGATTTATACGTTCTAATACAGTTTTTTGGCGAATTTCAATAATATTATTATAACGTTCAATATGTTCTGTGTTAGTATATGGGTTATAAACATTAATTTGTGGATTATAATTAGTTAATGTATTATTGTGTTCATTAGCATATTCTATGCTATTTGATAAACGATTAAGTAATTGTCTATATCTAAACCTAATACTTATATTATTTTTACTACATATATATGGTTTATACATTGAACGAAATGCGTAATTAGTACATATTGTTAAATTGTACATATTAATTATATAATTTGTTTGCTTTTGAGAAAATGGCATTCGTGTATATGGATTATACATTTTTTGTGTTTTGCGTAGTAATTCAATTAAGGATGTTACATTAAATCCATATGTAAATTTTTTATCATCGGTATAACTGTAAAATTGTTCTCTTTCAATTTCATGTAATGGCTCAAATGTATAAAAATCAGTCTCATTTACACACGTTTTTATATCACAAACATTTTGTTTATATATGTTCATTACTAGGTGAACCAATTTACTTCTAATGTATTTTTGTATCAAGGTTGCATTAATAATTTTATAAAAATATGTATTAATTCTGGATATTAATTCATCTTTTTTACCAGATACTGCTAGTTTATATAATTTACATACTTGTTTTAATATAGGAATAGTATAATTTGTTAAAATAATATCATTTTTTGTATAATCTTCATATGTAAATACAGACAACTCCTTTTTTTTATATTTTCGTTTAGGTTTTATAATTGTACAATTTTCAGGTATTAAACTATTTTCAATCATTATATTATTATTTGTATAATATTTATATAGATTATATCTTTTTATTTCAATATATAAGTTGTTTCAAAAAAGATATATATATATTTATTTTTCTTACAAAAAATTACTAAAATGCGTATATTTTGTATTAATAATGATATTTTTATACTGCATATTGGGTTATCATTTTAAAAAATTGATATAAAGATACCACTATATAATCTAGTATACTTATATACAGTTAAGTCTTATTATTATGTCCAAGTCCACTCCTATTGTATTGAACGTTAACGCTTGGGATACATCTAGTATCCGCTACATGCAACCGAAGGTAAATGATCGCGGTGGGAAGGCGATTAATGTTATCAGCACACAGTCTAATAGATCACTTCATATTTCTACACCACTCATGATGACATGGGGAATTAGTGATTATGTTGATGAAAAGACAGGCGAGTCTGACGGTAAGTTCAGCATGTCTTTGGTATTTCCAAATGGCGATTATACTACACCTGCTACTGATGACTTTCTTTCCAAGCTAAAGTCATTTGAAAACCAAATCTTGGATGATGCAGTTAGGTATAGCGAAGCTTGGTTTGGTGAAGATTTGTCTAGAGAAGTTGTAAAGCATAATTTCTTTCCATTTCTTAAGTATACAAAGGATAAGCTAACCAAGAAGATTGACCCAACAAAGTCACCGTCAATTAGAGCTAGAGTTCCAAATTATAACAACAAGTGGGGTGTTGAAGTCTATGATACTGAATCAAACTTGTTGTTCCCGTGTGATAACGATAATATGACACCAATGGATTTTGTTCCAAAGAAGAGCAAGGTAGCAGCAGTATTGCAATGTGGTGGTCTATGGTTTGGTGGTAAGGGTTGGGGAGTAACCTGGAAGGTAAACCAATGTGTTGTCAAGCCACAAGAGGTTGTTAGTGTATTTGGTAAGTGTCATATTCAATTGTCCGCAGATGATATCAAGTCTATTGATAATGCACCTACAACCGCAAATGATGATGATGATGAGGTAGATATTCTACCTGCTACTACACCAACACTTGCTACCTCTACTGAGGTTGAAGATAGTGAAGATGAGGAACCAGAACCAGAACCAGTTGTCACACTAAAGAAGAAGATTGTTAAGAAGGCAACTCCAGCTCAAGAAGAAGAGGCACCAGCACCTAAGAAGAAGGTAGTTAAGAAGAAGGCCGTTGCCACATAAAAAATGTATATAAAATATTAAAAATAAAAGCAACTGAATAAACATGATAAAAAAGCACCGAATATAACTATAATAAACAAAAAGCACCGAATACAATTTATAAATAAAAGCCAAATATAATTAAAATATTTTATAAATATTTTTTTATCAACCAAAAATAATATAATAAATAATATTATATTATTGAATTAATCATATTTTTTTAATTATTTTCTGGAACAAGGACTAGTATATTATTTAATGCAACAATAACTTCTAATCTCCTTAATTGTTGATTACTGCTACCGTTTTCTTGTATTCCGTTAGTAGTATTTATTATACCTACTATTTTGTTATAAAGGTTGTCTATGTCAAGACCATTTATTTCTATGTTCAATAAATGAGTGTTATATTCGGTATCATTATACAATATGTAATTTTGAATCAGTACAATTATATTGTTTATTTTGATATTCTCATTATCCTGCATTTCATTATCCTGCATTTCATTATCATTATCAGTATCATTATCATTATTGTGATTAACACAGCTAGTCATGTTATTATAGGGATTTGATTGGCGACCTCCACGTTTATGCAAAAAACGTTTTTTATTTATTATTCGTTTTTTAGTACTTTTATTAGATTTCTTATTTTTGCTTCTTGTCTTTTTATTAGATTTCTTATTTTTTCTTGTACCTTTTTTTCTAAATTTACTAACTGTCATATATTATATATGATAAAATAAATCTATTTTGGGCATTTACCATCTTTTATGAAATGAAGATATCCATAACTTTCCCATTTATTTAACACATTATGTATTTCAGCATATATTGTATCAAAACTTTTATTTAAATATGGCTCTGGTTTATCATACGTATAATCTTTCCATAAATTAGGTTTACCCATTTTTCTTGTCCGTTTCATAGTTTTGGTCATTATGTTAATTACGTTACTTACTTCTTTTTTAAAATGTTCATGTTTTAATATATTTCTATACATCTTTACCATTTCCATTTGACGTTTTTTCATATTCTGTTCAATTGGTTTGTTTAAATATTTTAATAGAGTATAACTTTGACATAACGTATCATTTTTGTTTACATTAATATTTTGATATTTCTCATCTACACTACACCATTTTATAGTTTCGCCATTCTTTCCCTTTTTTTCTAGAACATGATGATTTGAATATTCAAAATCTGCATTAGCAGCTTCTATCACAAATTTCCAGTCACGTGGTGCATACATTTCTTTAATTATTTCACGAATAGTTAAATCACCAAAAATTTGATTGATATATGTATAATGTTGTTTTGAAAATAACTCTAAATTTACTTTTTCGCATTTATTCATTTATAGTTTTATAAAATATAAATATAAAATATAAGTCAATCTTTTCCATAAGTTATAACAAAATATGGAAAAAAAGAAACCAACTTTTAGAGGGAAGTTTAAATTTTCATTATGTAAATGGTTACGAATAAATAATAAAATATATACTGAAAATAATGAAAATGATGAAAATAATGAAAATGATGAAAATGATTGGAATAATAATGGTTTAATTAATGGAAATAAACCGATTATTGTAAAACACCGTCAACCAATATTTGATCTACAACTATAAAATTGATTTATTATGTAATTAGTATAGTTATTACATAATAATGGAATTCTTTGGAGTATTGTTAGTTGTATCTGTTTTGGTTTTATCAACTATAATTGTATATACAATAATAACGGGTTTCATTAATTATTTCGTGGAGGATACTACATTAATAATTGATGATGAAATCATTAATGAAATTCTAACTAGAAATGAAAATTAATTATATAATTTTATATTTATAAATAAATCAGTTCTATATGATATATTATAAATATCTTTTGTATTAATTTTTGTTATACCCTTTTTTACGAAAATTATCGTTTGTTCTTCGGTGATCTTTAATGTATTCACTCGTATAGGATAATCTATTTCATTACATGCTACATAAATATATTCTTTTCCCAATACATCATTTATATTATATTCCACATTCATATGTACATTATTTTTTTCATCAATTTCTATATTTTCTGGTAATATTGGATAACAATTTATATATAAATCATTGTTATTATCTAAATCGTAAATGAGTTCATGATGCCATAGCGGTATTATATATGTTTTTTCATTGTGAGTTAATTTATATAAATTATTTTCGTATAGATCATGCAACGATGGATTTAATATTATACATTCATCCTTCTCATCTTTATCCTTGATTATTTTATCAATCTTACTTATAAGACGTTCAGTTATATGTAACTCATCCCTATATTTTGTTATTATTGTTTTTGTTTTTATTAATGTTGGTTTATCCAATTTTTCTAATAAATTTACGGCTTTTTCTTCACATAATGCTGTTATGCGATTAATTATATTGTAAAATACAGTATTGCTAGTTTCATTTTCCAATATTTTATTCAAAAATAATAATAATATATTTTTATAGGAAGAATTGTCTTCGTTATGAATACTAAACTCTTTTGTTTTTAATATATGTTCATATGCAGTATTTATCTCTTGAAATTTACTTACTGCATCAGGATTAATATTCTTATCTGGATGGTATATAAGTGCTTTTGTATGATATTGTCGTTTTATTAGATTTATTGTTATTTTTTTATCATTTATATCCAAATCTAATATTTTATATGCAGTTTCAGTTTTCATCTAATTTGTATATTTTATTTATTATATAGAATAACATACTCTCTAAATGGTATATGGGTCTATAATTATTATTGTAATATTTTAAAAAGCTATACGTTTTATCTATTATTTGAGAGCTTTCATTTGAATTTAATAGACCATTATAAATAAAATGTGATATTATTGTCCATATACAATCTGATACATCCAAGTTATAGGTTAATATGTTATATAAATCTTCTCTTATCTCAATAAAATGATCTTTTTCCAAATTTTCAATTCTATCAATTATTTTATTACAAACAATATTAAATACATCTTCAGGCAATTCATTATTATTATCATTATTATTATCATTATTTAATAAATTAAAATACCGTAATTCTTTTATATTCATAACATCCATCGCATTAATATTATTAATATGATTTGTCGGCATTTCTATTGTATTGTTCATATTTTTTCCACATATACGATTTAAAAAATTATCAGGTGTTATGGTTTCATTTGTTATTGGTATTTCTTTTGCTATATATTTATATTCATCAATTGATGGTCTGGATACTTTAATTATATTACAATTGTTTATTATCGTATATGGTAAAAAACTTATCTGTTCAGTTATTATCATAAATTTGACATGTATATTTGTATGTGAATGATTATATTGTTGCATGTAGCTATAAAATATATCAAGTAATTCAGAATGGATACTTTGAAAATTTTTACATAGTATTATACCTATCTTTGTTGGTTTTACAGATATTATATCTACTATTTGGAAAAATATTTCATGCCACAATGTTTTTGAATTACATCCCAATAATGACATATCAACCTCATAATGTATATCACTTATACGATAAATATACTGTTGCTTATCTGTTGTTACTGTAATCTTCTTATCATATTTCATCTTGGATGGACTGTACTTTTTTAATATAGTCAACGCTTGAGAATACTTACCTATACCAGATGGACCATAAATGATACTATTCTCTATATGATAAATATTATCAGGAAATTTTGCAAAGGTTTGATATAATTCAGGATGTATATTATGCTTTTCTACTGATTGAATATAATCGCCAAAACTTGATTCATAATACTTCATAATAATTATTATTAATATTTATTATCATTTGTTTATACGCATTTACCCTTTTTTGTTTTTCTTTTCTTTTGAGATTTTTTTCGTCGTTTACCACCATTTCTACGCGTTCTTTTTGCAGATGGTTCATCATCACTTTTTCTACTATGACTGCGTTTTAGTGTAGTATTTAATTTAACACCTACACATATTTCATTAACTAATTCATTCACTTCATCTCTCGTTAATAATTTATTATATATTTCATATAATTTTGTATATTCATGATTTACGGCTAATTTTCGTATTTTTGAACCGGATAATCCACTTACATCATCACTATCCTTTCTATCTATATAAATACACTTAACATGTTGCATACTTGGTTTACTTTTATTGATTTCAATATTTTCTTCGTTATTACAAAATTGTTTTCTATTGTTATTTTCTTTATCAATTAATTCTTTACCCATTACAAAATATACTTTATTTGGATCTGGTTGTAATCTTAAAGCACACAAACGAGCTTTAAATATACCATTACATTTTGAATCGTTAATCACTTCTACATTATCTATATCATCACCAAGCATGTTATTAATAAACTTTACTTTGGAATTTGGACTTAACGGATTTTGATATTTGGGATTTTTTACATTTACGTGTTTACCTATTTCACGACTTTCATCAAACCCATCTATTGGTTTGATACTTTCCAATTTATTATGTGTTTGTGTTATGTATACTTTTACAATTCCGTTTATTTTTTTTGATTCATCTACTGCTGCTTTTATTAATTTTATATGTCCTGGTGTAGGAGGATTCATACGACCAGCAACAAATAATACTGGTTTAATTTCACTCATTATATTATTATTAAGAAAAATAATATAATTAACAAAAATACGTTATAGAGTGACTAAATATTCATATGACAAGCCAAATTCACAAATGAACTTGCTATATATTATAAAATTGACTTGATTGGTATATAATGTTAGTATGTAATATACAATATGTCTGTCGGTTCTATTTACAAAATAGAGTTTCCTAATGGAAAAAATTATATCGGTCTAACGAGTCGTTCGTTGGAAGACCGTCAAAAAGAACATAAAATATGTGCGAAAAGTGACGATACAAAATGTCTATATAAAGCGTTAAGAAAATATGAGATGGTAGATACTTTTGAACTTGTAGAAATAGATACAGCCGATACATTAGAAGAATTATGTGAAAAGGAGATTGGATATATTCTTTCGTATAATTCGTATTATATGGATGGAAATGGATATAATATGACGTATGGTGGAGAAGGATTTAATGGGTACGTTTATACTGAAGAAGATAATCGTAAAAATAGCGAAAGACGAAAACAATATTTTGAAGACAATCCAGAAGCAAGAGAAACTTGTAGTAAAGCACAGAAAAAACGATTTGAAAATCCAGAAGCCAGAAAAAAAAGCAGTGAATCAGGGATTAAACGTTTTGAAAATCCAGATGAAAGAGAAAAACACTGTATCCGAATGAAAAAACGTTTTGAAGACAACCCAGAATTGAGGGAAAATTTGAGTGAATTAAAGAAAAAATATTATGAAGACAACCCAGAAGCAATAAAAAAAATGAGTGAAAGACGAAAACAATATTTTGAAGACAATCCAGAAGCAAGAGAAACTTGTAGTAAAGCACAGAAAAAACGATTTGAAAATCCAGATGAAAGAGCAAAAAATACAGAATCATCAAGAAATTATTGGAACCGCAATGAAACCGCAAAACAAAACGCAAGAGATAGAACTACAAAATACCACAAAGAACATCCTGAATTGGGGGTCGCGCATGGCGAAATAATGAAAAAAAAATATGAAGATAACCCAGAAATGAGAAAAAAACAAAGTGAAGCACAGAAAAAACGATTTGAAAATCCAGAACACAAAAAAAAAATATTAGACACAAGGGGTAAAAATAAACCGTTTGATGTATCTAAAATAGATGGAACATTTATAAAAACATTTAATTATGTATTTGAGGCAACCGAATATTTACAAAAAGAACACAATATTACCTCACTAATCAAAGTAGGAGAGGTATTAAATGGAAACCGAAATAGTTCTGCTGGGTTTGTATTCAAATATAAGGAATAATCCTATATATTCTATATTTTGAGGATGTAATGTAATAAAATGTTTTTTATTATATTATACGTTCATATGACGAACCAAATTCACAAATGGCGCTGATAGATAAATATTATAGAATGATGATCCTGACATAATAATTGCACTTACATACATTATTATTTGGGCTAATTGATGAGTTTCGGGTTTTTGGATATTATTATAAGTAAATATTACTACAATACTAGATATTATATATGTTACCATTGTATGTTGAAATTTATCATATCGTTTTTTATATGCACCTGATATTGGTATTGATTCACCAGTTGTTTGATTTACTTTTATCATATATTGATTATATGCAATATAAATGATTATTGATGCCAGTATTGTTAAAAATGATGCTGATGCTATAAGATATGGAATATAACTTTCAGGTTTGTTTTGAACTATATTAAATATAGAAATCATTAACATAGGTGCTGTTATACATAATGGAATTAGTGTTAATTTATAATTATCTAAAGAATACGATAAATAAACGAGAACTAATAAAAAACTAATTGATAATAATAAAAATTGTTTTAAAAAATGTATGTTTATAAATTCAAACATATTATTACTATATCTATAGAATTTATATTGATGGTAAATTATACGTATTACATAACCATTCTACCAATGTTTCTACCGAACATGTTAAAAAACCGTGCGGACACTTCTTTATATTTAAAAATTTTGGCTTTTTCATATTAGGTCTATAATAAAATACATAGGGACCATACTGACCTCTTCGTATATCCATATATTCATTCAATTTTCGTAACATAAATTTCTCTTTGGGGGCATTTTCTATTATTTCTATTACATCATCTAATTCTATCTCTTCTAATTTCTTTTGTATTGCTTTCACACTGACACGTTTTTCACCATACTCTACATACATGCCATATCTACCATTTTTTATATACAAATCTTCGTTTTCATAGGTACCTAGCTTTTTATCTTTTACTTCTATTAATTCATTTAAACTATATTCACCTCTTTGAATTTTTTCTAAATTTACATCTTTATTTGCTGTTATATATTCAACAGTACCATCTTCCAATGTATGCTTAATCGCTGGTCCATATTTTTCATATATAAATTCGTAACCTTCTTCTATTGGATAACTTTGTTTTGATATTGATTTTATTGTCTGGGATTGACGTTTTATTTCACTTACACAATTACGGCAAATATTTGCCCAATCCATTATTTCACCACTTGATATCTTATCTAAATCATATTCCATATCCTTTGTGTATTCATAGGAAAACATATCCTCGTAATATTTTAACAAAAACTCTATAGTCAATACACCCACCGATTGTATTATCAATTTTTGTTTTTCTGCACCAAATTCCTTTTCTACATTACTTGTTATTATTTTGTTCTCTTTTAATTGATATTCTTCACACATTTTTTTAACACCTTCTATATCCATTTTATTTACATATCCACGTTCTTGAATTGTATCTACTATTGAGGAAAATGTTGATGGACGACCTATTCCCAAATTTTCTAATTTATGAATTAAACTCGCTTCTGTGTAATGACTGTGCTGATTTACTACATGTAATTCACTATTTATTTCATTATATGGAACATCTTTACCAGAGTTCTCTAATGTCTTTAAGTACATGTGTAATGCGGTTGGATTATTTTCATTCTCGGTTTCGTCACCCTTATCATCTACCTTCTTCCATCCTAGAAATGATGGAATTTCTACATTATATGCATAATGTAAATCATTAGGGGCAGTGATTTTAATATTTGATACGTTATATATTGCAGCTGACATACAACTTTGTACTGTATTTTTCCATATTAATTTATACATTGTATTCATCCTAGTATCTTCACAATTTCCTATTGTTTTTACATCTATTTGTGTTACTCTTATCGCTTCATGAGGATTATTTGTATCCTTGTTCTCTAATTTATCTACATTTCCTATATATTTTTTATTTTTAAAAATGTTCTCTATATACAAGCTAGACTTCTCTAAAAATGATTTAGAATACTTTGTACTCTCTGTACGCATGTAAGTTATAAACCCACCTTGATATAGCTTTTGACACACTTCCATTGTTGTTTTTGGAGACATATGGAGAACATTGCTCGCCACTTGCAATAATCGGGAAGTATGGAATGGTTTTGGCGGTTCTTTTGTTGATTTTTTAAAATTACCCACTGATAATCTATGTGAAAATGTTTTGGATAATTCCAGAAATTGGAGAACATCCTTACTTGTTGATATATCTTTATTTAATTGGAATTTGATATTTTTTGAGAAGAATTTACCGTATATTTTGTATTTTTCTTCTAATTCATTTGTTCTATTATTATGGTTCTCATATATCAATCGTAATGCGGGAGTTTGACATCTTCCAGCCGATAATGAATTTGATTTATTGTTATATAAATACTTCCATAAATAAGGTGAAATCTTATAACCCACCAACATATCTAAAACTTGGCGGGCATGTTGTGCATATATTAATTTCATATCTAGAATTATAGGGGTTTTTACACATTCTTGGATTGCATTTTTTGTTACCTCGTGAAAAATTACACGTTTTGTTGTTTCTACAGGTAATTTGAATTCCATACATATATGCCAACCGATGGCTTCGCCTTCACGGTCATCGTCTGTTGCTATAAATATATTGTTTTTGGAGAACATTTCTATTATTTTTCTCATTTTTTTTACATGTTCTCTCTTTTCATCAATTATTGTAAAGGTTGGTGTGAAGGTATCCTTCGTATCTATTGATTTTAATCCATCTATTTTACGAATATGACCTTTGGATGCTATACAACAGTAATCTTGGCCTAGAAAATGCTCTATTTTTGCACATTTTGATGGGGATTCTACTATAAATAAATATTTGGCGTCTCTATTTACTGATTCTTCAGAGTTGGAATTCTTATTATTAAATGTTTTCTTATAAGATTTTGGAGGCATTAGAGAACCTTGTGTTAGTTATTCATATTATTTTATATTTATATGTGTTTTCATATGTTTTTAGATTTAGATTTATAATTATATTCAGGTTCTCTATCACTTGAATATAATTTGTTATTTTACAGTAAAATATAAAAAATTGATATGAAATATATAGAATATTGGGTGTTAACAAATGAATCAATTCTTATAATAACATGAGTGAATCACCCAGATATTTTCAATATGCTAGTACAGAGCATGAACATCGTTACATTAGTAGATATGGAGGATATTTTAATGATGATGATGATGATGATACTTGTCAAATGTGTGAAAAAAATATACCATTATATAATTGCAATAAATGTGGTGAGTGTATTTGTGAAGATGAGAACTGCTGTATGAAATTTCCTCATCATTTTAATACAACATACTTTGTATGTATGAATTGTGTTAATGTAATTTCAGTGAAATTGATTTTACAGATTGATTTGGGAAAATTGGAATTATTGAAAGAGAAAATACGCACAGGGTCAACCTGTAATTCGGTTTGTTCATCAAGAACAACTAGTAGAAGTAGTTATAGTGATAATACTAATAGTATTAGCAGTTTAAGTGAAGTTTCTACACCAAATAGCAATCGTGAAAGACATAATAGTATAACTAGTAGTAGCAGTGGGGAATCAATGATAGTTGTAAAAATATAACACCTTTCTAATAAAAATCATTCTAAAATATGCTTATCTAATTCCGGTATTGTATTTTCATCATACCCCGTGAAACAATTCACTTGGGTAATGTTTAAATAATGTTTTTCTTTCGGATTAATATCTTTTAAATAATCACGAACACGTAACGTATATGACATATGAACCTGAAAAGTATCTATTTTACAAATTATAATATTCAAAAATAATCCACTATAATTAGTAATATAATATTCAATATTTATATTTTTATTTTTAAAAATCATGATATCCATTACTTGTAACAACCGAAACTTTATATCTAAATATTGATTTTTTTTTTCAAATCGCGTTATGTTTAAACATTGTGTAGCTAATTTCTCTAATTCTAGTTCAGAAAAAGGTATATTATAATTTTTATGTTTAAAATAAATATATTTTAATAAATAATGACATATACAATCTGATAAACGACGAATAGGTGAGGTAAAATGACAATATTCGGGCATTCCAACTAAATCATGCGACTCCACATTAGACATATAATCAGCACGTATACCATTCGTTATAATTTCCTGTAATAATTCTTCACCTGATATTTCATTATAAACTGTCTGTAACCATTCACTTGCAATACATGTTCTAAAAATACCCGTATTTAAATTAATTTTTAAATATTCACCTACAAAAGAGTTTGCAAAAATTGCAAATTCGGCAATCATTTGCTTCATTAATTGTTCCCTTTTTGTATCTTCGTATAAATATACGTGGTTCTCTTCATATATAGGATATGCTGTAGAAACTTCGTTCAATTTGATTCCTTTTGTTTTTAATGCCCGCTTGGTCTTTAATGCTTCACTTATTTTTAATCCTATGTTAAACGCATTCATTTCATCACAAACAACTGCCGCGTCATTATAACTAAACGCATTATCCTTTTTTACAAATATAGTTGTAAATAATAATTTAATTTCGTTTATAGGTTCATATGTAGTTGAATTAATTTCAGATAATACTGTGATGGCCTTTTTAGTATTACCCTCATATGTACCTTGCAAACTGGATAGTTCTAATACTTTGTTCGGCATCATATGAATCGGGGCACGATTTGATGGATATTTTGTAGTTGTTCTATTTACAATATCATTCCATAAATTTGAATTTAATTCTATATATTCTGTTGGGTCTGCAATATGAATTGCAAAATATAATTTTTCATTTTCGGTATATATAGAAAACGCATCATCTGCATCTTTACAACCTATTGGATCTATACTATAAGTATCGTACATTGTCATATTAACGCGTTCATTATTATCTATTGAATATAGATGTGGATTATTAATATCATTTGTTAGAATTTCGTCATTCATAATATCCCGTTTATTACCATATTTTGGTTCAACTATTTTGGTATAATTTTCTTCATATAATTCATTGTTCATAATACAAATCTAATTATTTATATTATAATTCATTTTTTATATTATTTGGTTGGAGTATCTATAATATATGTTATTACTGGGTTGCACAAATATTCAATGAATGTCCAAGCCACATCAATGCGTGCATTGCAGTGTGATACCAATACCACCTTTTGTATCGTTCACTATGTAGTATAGATCCATATGTATAACATGTTGCTCCAGCTACATAAAACGTTCCAATAGCATATTTGTAAATTGGAACATGTATATTCCATGCAGTATTCCCAATAAATAATCCCATTCCAAGATTTGCACAAATCATATACGCGGTTCTCCATATATTATTGCGAGGTTTTGACCAATATTTGTATGAAACTAATGGACCAACAAACAAAATAGATGATAATAAATATTTTTGACGATAAAATGCGTGTGTACATGGCACCAAGTACAACAATGAAGACCCCATTAAGTATGTATTTTCTCCATTATACATTTCTATATCATAAGGTGTCTTATCGTCATTCTCTGTCATTATTTAGTATTTTTAAATGTATTATATTTATATTATTTTATGTGCAATTACTACCATCTTCATTACATGGCACATTGTATTCTGTCCAAGATCCGGGAATAGCCCATGCACACGTTTTTTCTATACCTAATTGATTTTCACCTAATACTAATCGCATAAATCCTAATTCACCCCAATATGACCCCCATGAATTACGAATTATCCAATATTGTTTATCTATATTAACATCATATCCCCAACCAACTATACTTATTATATGATTTATCATTTTTTTTGCTTTGGGTACATCTAGAACACCGCCATGATAATTATCAATTTCTGCTGCATTTATGCCACACGCAATTGGGCCATTTTCTAAAATTTCTGTTTTCATATTGTCAGCACCCTTTACTGCACCAAACTTTGAAATAGTAGCATTGGGGTAATAATTTATAGGAACACATTTTCCACCATGACTGCTAAATGTGTCACATGTTCTACATATATTTATTGGTTCACAGATGAAATCATTCGTATTTGCACATGCTTTTTCCTTTGAATCACTACTACATGCTTGATATATCATGCAATCTTCAAATGGAATTTTACCATAATCATGAATTGCTTTATATGCGGCTAAATGGTCTCCGCCCATACAAGACCCTCCAAATTGACAATTCAATAGAAATTGTACAGATAGATTTATATCAGGGAATTGTGCTTTTCGCATAATCTTTATTCGGTCCGCTAACGCTGATACACTTCCATGTGCCCAACAAGAACCACAATACGAAGGTATATGTTGGTTTAAATTTTTTGTTAAATAATTAATTCCATTTTGTTCTTCCCAAGTAAATGCATTGGGCAATTCAGTTGTTTGTAATATGCTTCGGCTTAAATAGTCAGTGTCATTTAATACCGGAACATATTCGGTCATTCTTGACATAACCAACGAAGTCATTGTTAAAAAAATAAAGAAATTTATCATTTATTAATATATATAAATAATAAATTCAAAAAATAATAATTTATTGTTAGTTTGTACTATTATTTACAGAATTATCACCATCAGTGAGGCGAGTATTATCAATAGAATCATTAAAAACCATATTATATATAGGATGATTAAATATATTATCACTATTGTTAGTACTATTGTTAGTACTATTGTTAGGACTATCATATAAATCAAAACTATAATCAAAATTACTATCATTTGGATTAAAACTATCATCTGGGTCCAGTTCAATACCACTAATATCATTTAAATTTAAAACAGAATTTTCTTCATCAGTAGTACAGCCACTTTCATCTGGATTTTGCCCACCTTTTTTTAATATACTCTTGGGGGTGGAAACGGGTTTGTTTGTTAATTTTTCTTTTAATGATTTGTCTAGGGTTCCTTCTTCTAATAAATTATACATACTAATACTCTTTGGTTCTGTGTTTTTATAAAAATTAAGAATAGAATTGGGTTCTAATATACCTCTCATTTCAGAATCAATATCATCATTTTTAAATCTAAAATTTTTCTTCTTTTTGGTGCCTCCTTTTCTTATATTTTTCTTTTTTGTCTTCCCTTTTCTTATATTTTTCTTTTTTGTCCCTCCTTTTTTCCTTTTTGATAATGGTGAAATAGATTTTGATCTTTTTTTACTAGTATTGCATGTTATAGAATTGTCTGTATATTTCAGTTTAAACATATCTTCAAACATTTCGTTAAAAAGTTCTTCGCATGTATTCGGTTTTTGACGCGGATAACCGAAATTATTTCTTCTATTTAACTCATCATAATATAAGTAATGTTCTGATATTTTCTTATAATCATTGTTTAATTCACAGAATAAAATTTGTAATGATGATTTTAATATACGCATTTCTTCTCTATTAGCATTTAAATAATCACTGAAAATGTTCCAATTGCAATAATATAGAAAATGGTTTGCTAATGTCATTATACTTAAAAATTTGATTAATTTTTTTTGTTCATCTGTACCTCTTTTTTTTAGTATTGGATTATAATGACACCAATCAGCATCTAAATCTATTAATTTTACATCAAATGGGTCTATATTAATTACACAATTACTTGGTTTAATATCAAAGCATATTACTTTTACTTTTGAATGTAATTTATATAATAAATCCATTAATTGGTTTGCAATCATTTTATCTGTGTCACTTAATTTAATAGATTGTTTATCATTATAACCATCATTTTTTGGGTTATTATAATAATCAGATATATTCATGTCATATCCTTCACTTATAACAACCTGATAGATACTATGGTAAGGTTCTGCTGGTAACATTTTTGCCATAATAGATGCTGTTGGATTTTTTTGTTTAAATTCTGTTTTTCTATAAATACCATAATAATGTAAATAAGGTGATATGTTATGTTCATGAGCAAGAGTCCAAATATTAGATTCTTGTAGTAAATATTTTGTATTTATAAATGTATCAATTTCTGTATTATTTTCAGGTAAATTTTGTTGCTTTAAATATTGTTTAAAATTTTCAGGTATAACAACATTAAATGGTATAGTATTGAGAGGTTTTTTTGTTCTTCTAAATACAATTTTTTTGTTATTATTATTATTTTTAAGTATTACAATATTATTATTTGCACCAGAATTTGTTTTTAAATCCGTATATTCATGTATATCAGGAATGGATTTTGTCATAAATAAATCTATATCTTCTTCTAATGGTATATCTTCTATTTTATTATAATTCATTTTTACTATACTATATTATCCTATTTAAAATAATATAGTAATTTATTTTCAAGTCTTCTAATTATAATATGCTATTGACACCACCTTCATTTATAAGTTTTCGTATTACCAATTTATCATTTTTATCTAATAATAGATCATCATCTAATTCTAATATTTCATTTTCAGTTAAATATTTAACTTCAGCAACTTCCTTTAATTCTAATTCATCTTCATCCAATATTTTTCCAACAAGAAATTGACATATATTGCGACCACACTTCATTGAACCCAGTGGTCGCAGAGATATATCAATCAATAGATTCATTTCTTCCTTCCATTCACGTTTCAAACATTCAAATATGGTTTCGCCATGTTCTTTTTTTCCTCCGGGAAATTCCCATTTACTTGGATAATTTGGATTATTGGCTTTTCTTTTAGCCATTAATATTTTGCCTTCATCATTATACATTACACCACACGCTATTGGTCGTGATGTATTCCGGTACATTCCACCCCTCTGTTTTTTTGAACGAGTTTTTCGGATTTTTCTCTTTGACTTCTTGGATTTTCTGGTTTTTCTTTTTCCGCCCAAAAAATCTCCAGGATTTGGTCCTTGACCAGGCGCCCAACTAAAGATGCGTTGTCCTGATGCAGGCATATCTGTTTCACCGCTTCGTACGGCTTCTCGAATATCGCGAAGATTCTGGTGGGATATTGCTTTTTCTAATAATTCCATTGTTGGTGTCTGCCACTCGGATTTTGCTAAATCAATAGCCGTCTCGCCATCATCATTCTTCGCATTCACATCAGCTCCAGCATCCAATAACATTTTCACCATGTCTATATTTCCTCTAAGACTTGCAAAATGGAGAAACGTATTGTTAACATTATCAATCGTTGTATTCACATCAACTCCTTTCTCAAGTAGCATTTTCAGGATTTCTATACGGTTATTGAAAAATGCCTGTCTGTTAACAGGCATACCATCATACTGATAACCATCTGAGTTGTCATCATGTGGGGTATACTCCCTCTCCTCAACCGTCGCATTCACATCAGCTCCAGCGTCCAATAACATTTTCGCGATTTCTGAATGTCCATTTTCGGTTGCGTGATGAAGTGCTGTCCAGCCATATGGAAATTCGCTAGAATTCGCATTCACATCAACCCCATTATTTAAAGCTTCATTCAACTTTTCTGTATCTCCATTTGCACTTGCCCAAATGAGTTTATCAATCATAAACTTGGATCGTTGGTTGGCACGTTTTTCTTTTCCAGTCCAGTTTTCAGTTGGTTGTTGAGTCACGTATGGAGATTTTTTTCTCATAAGAATACTTCTCAATGATTCCCCGTTAGGTAATATATAATCCTTTTTGCCAGGTAATATATCATCAACATCAGCCTTAGACTTAGGAATATCAAAATCCATACCCCCTCTCTGGCGTTTTGAACGCGTTTTTCTTCGCCTTTTATTGGATTTTTTGGACTTTCTCGTTTTTCTTTTTCCACCGAAACCTGGAGGAAAACCCATCTCACATTTTTGCTCGTAATGTTTCCTTAAATTTGTGTGAGCTGTATTCCTGCTAGATTGAGGGGATTCAGTTTGATTTACTAGAACGTCACCATCAGTTGGAAGATATGGTGATAAATAGGTTCCTTTATTTTTTTTCATATTTTCCATAGCAGTTTTGCGATTTCTTTCCTCTATTTCGGCTTGTTCTTTGGCACGTTTGTCGTCTTGTCTTATCCTTAAAATTTCATTCTCTATTCTTTTTCTTTCTTCCTTATATTGTGTTTTTGCTGTTTCACGTTCTAGATTTAAGGCATCCATTTTTGTATTTATTTTTTTTTCAGCGGCGGCGATTTTTGTATTTTTGTTTGGGTTTTCGTTTTCATCTACATGCTTAGCCTCTGTAGAACCAGTTTCTTGTTTCACATATTTATCATATTCTTCAGATGCTGTGTTGAAATCATGAGCAGTTTTTTGTAATATATCTTTATACCTACGTTCTGCGATTTCGTTAGCAATCACTAAATCATCATAAGTTGGTGGTTGAAACACAGTCATTCCAGATAATCCGCCGTTACCTCCGCGTTTTCTTTTCGTTTTTCCACTTACTAATCTAACTGGCATAGTTGTATAATACGTAGATTAAATTATAATATAAGAGAGTCGGCGGTTACACACTTGACGATTTAAAAATAATATTATAAACAGTATTAAACATAACGCATGATAATATATGTATAAGCTATAATGAATTTATATAGGGTCGTAATATTAGACCGAAATTATGCAAGCCATATATTTTATAGTGCTGATGAAAAAAAAATATTAAATACTGAATCTAATCCTGAATTACAATGCATTCATCCAATTGAACAAAAGTTATTTATGGATGATATTTTTGAAATAGATAACGAAAATCCTAAAAAAGTAAATATTGTATCATCATTGGTTAGAACGTGTAAACAAATAGCGGGTGTATTAATGTTAGAACATAATAAAACATTTGGAAGAACTGAAAATAAAAAGCGATTGTTATATAAATGTGTACCTGATGATAAACATTTACCAGCGTTTTTAGTACCTTATGTAGTTAAAATTGGTTTTTCAAAAGTACAAACTAATAAATTTGTAACATTTAAATATGACAAATGGGTTGATACTCATCCAATGGGTATATTAACAGAAACATTGGGCGATGTTGACCATCTAGATTGTTTCTATGAATACCAATTATACTGTAAGAGTTTACATATATCATTAAGTGAATTCACTAAAAAAACTACAGATGTTTTGAGAAAGAAGTCACATGATGAATATATTGAACAAATATTTCAAAATTCTAATTATAATATAGAAGACCATAGAGATAGATATATATTTACCATAGACCCCGAAGCAAGTACAGATTTGGATGATGGATTCCATATTACAAATGTAACTGAAAATAACGAGCAGATTGGATGGAATATTACTGTTTATATTGCCAATGTTTATTTTTGGTTAGAAACGCTGGATTTGTGGGATTCTTTCAGTAAAAGGGTTTCTACGATTTATTTACCAGATAGACGTAGGCCTATGATTCCAACTATATTGACAGATACATTATGTAGTTTGTTGGAAAAACAGGACAGATTTGCATTAGCAATGAAATTCTTTGTTACTAATGATGGAACTCTTGAACAATCACATATAGAATATAAGAATGTATTGATAAATGTGAAAAAGAACTTTCGGTATGAACGTAGTAACTTACTTAATAATATTCATTATCAAAATATATTTAATATATCAAAGTTAATGGATAAAAATATAAAAGATAGCCATGATGTAGTTGCGCATTGGATGGTTCAAATGAATGCTTATACTGGGTTAAGTATGGTGGATAAGAAAATAGGAATTTTTAGGTCGGTTGTGTTTACTGACCCTTATAATGATATTGGTGAATTGGAAAAAATAGATGCAGATGAAGACACCTGTAGAATTATTAAAACATGGAATAATACAACTGGTAAATATATTGCCTATAGTGAAACCGAAGATTTAGCACATGAATTGATAGATTTAAAAACGTTTAAACAAAAAAATTATGGAAAAAGTATTTCACGACCTTATATACATATTACTAGTCCTATTCGCAGGTTAGTTGACCTGCTTAACCAGATTATTTTACTTAATAAATATAATTTAATAACCAAGATAAGTAGTAATGCTATAGAGTTTTTGTCAAATTGGATGGGGAATCTAAATTATATTAATACCACAATGCGTTCTATTCGCAAAATACAAACTGATTGTAATGTTTTACATAAATGTATTAATAATCCCGGATATATGGATATGACACATAAAGGTATTGTTTTTGATAAATTGATAAAAGCAAATGGAATGTACACTTATATGGTGTATTTATCTAATTTAAAATTGTTATCTAGAATTACTTGTCCATATGATTTAGATAATTATTCTTATCATATGTTTAAAATGTTTATGTTTGACGATGAACATTCTTTAAAAAAGAAAATACGACTGCAAATTGAATCATTATAATTTTTGTAAATACATATATAACACTGCAAACTATATTTTAAAACAACTTAATGATTAATTTATTTTTATATGTATATACAATGATGTATAAAATCGTAGTAGCATTATTAATGGTTGGGGTAGCTTCATCTGCAAACCTTCGTGTGGATAGGTTTGAACAATGGCTTGATGAATTTCGTATCATGATTCATAACAATGAACATAGACAACATATATATCGTAATTGGATGGAAAATGATAAGTACATTGAGGAGTCAAACTCTCGCAATTTAACATATACTTTGGGACATAACCATCTCTCTGGAATGGATTCGGGTGAATTTAGTCAATACATGGGATTTGAGTCTAATAAAAAAGAATTATCTTTTCACATTGATACTGATAAAATTAAGACCAGAATTGCTGAAGTAAAGTGTCTCGGTGGGTGTGTACATGATTATGACCAAACTGATAAACTTTCTACAGTTAGATGCGTAAAAGACTGTTTGATGCAAAATGATGAATTGCGAGTGACTAGTGTTCCTGCATCTATTAATTGGGTTGATTTGGGTGCCGTAACACCCGTTAAGAATCAAGGACAATGTGGTTCTTGTTGGAGTTTTTCCACTACTGGTGCTTTAGAGGGTGCGTATTTCACCACATATGGACAATTACCTTCTTTCTCTGAACAACAATTAGTTGATTGTGATAACCGTAAAAATGGTGGAAAGGACATGGGATGCAATGGGGGGTTAATGGATAATGCATTTTCTTGGATTGAGAAAAATGGAGGATTATGTACTGAAGATGAATATCCTTATACCTCTGGTGATACTAAAACCGCAGGCACATGTGAGACATCTTGTGCAGTTGTTGATGATAGTAAAATTTCTAGTTTCGTTGATGTTAAAACTTCCGATAATGATATGATGAGTGCTCTTGCAAAACAACCGGTTTCCATTGCTATTCAAGCTGATCAAAAGGATTTCCAATTATATAAATCGGGTGTATTTACTGGTGATTGTGGTACACAATTAGATCACGGTGTATTAACTGTTGGATATGGGACTTTGGATGGACAGGATTATTACTTGGTTAAGAATTCATGGGGTCCCACATGGGGCGATAATGGTTATATTATGTTAGGACGTGGTGATGAGTTCAACAAAGGAAATGGACAATGTGGTATGTTAATGCAACCTAGTTATCCCAAATTGTAAACATATGTAATTCTTAAAATTATCATAATTATAATATATATATTAGTTATAATTATGCAAATGGCACCTGTTAGGAAAACAAGGCAATCTTCTGTTATTACATTAACATATTTAGCACAACTCAAATCAAAACCAGAATATGATTGGAAAAAAATAAAACAATTACATAAAAATTATAGTTATTTCTTTTTAATGTGTTATTATTGGAATGGAATTTTTAACAATAAAGTGCATAAATTACGATATATGGATTTAAATTCTAAAATTAATTTGGCTTATAGTGATATTGAAGGATTGAAACAAATGACCAGTGATGAAAGTAGATACCAACAAGAACAGTTAGATGATTTGCGGAAATTAAGGGATTATTATAAATTATTGAACACCGAACAAGACATAAAAGATATAAAAGAACTAAATTTACAAATTAAAGATAATGAACAACTTACAAAAGAAGATGTGTATAAAGAATTAAATGAGTTAACTGATAGCCTAACCCGTAAAAATATTGATTATTTACATAATATAAAAAATGAACAGACGCGTATACTTTATAAAGTTGAAGAAATCATTTATGAATTTCATGATTTAATGTGGATCGCAAATGCACCTATGGAACAATTTATAGAAAATTATCTTATTAAACGAAACAGGATTATTCATATCAAAAACTTTTTTAAAATTACAAACCAACTACCTAGTTGTATTGTTAATACAGATGAGAATGAACAAATTATTGGAAGACAAGGTTTTTCGGTGGAAAAAATACAAGACAATGATAGTGGAATTGAATCACAAGATATTAATTTGGATATTATAACTGACAATATTGATTATTTGGATGCAAAGTTTTTAACAAAATATATAAAAAATTATAATGAAGTCCAAAACGAAATTGATGTTAACTATTCATTAGGACATAATCATATATTGATTGACAGTGAACGGGAATTAGATATTTATAATGTGACAAGTGAACTAATTACAATCAAGGACTTTATTAAAGTATCGGTTAACACGAATGACCAATTGCCGTTCAAGGTTCTTTTAATATTATGTAATGCATTATTATTAATCGGTGAATATCTATGGACTACCATTTTAAAAGAAGAATTGGGCCTATAAAGTTGAATGTATAACGCCATTGTATATGAGAAAATATGTAAAGGTGTGATAAGATGATTTACGATATTACAGAACATGTATGGTATTTATGTAGCCCCCAAATAGTTTCTTTATCCAACCGTAACGTTTGTCTAAGTACTTGTTTTATCATTAGAGATTCGCTGGTACACTTGTAAAATAACCAATATTGCTCCTCTGTCGCGTTGGTATTTACATGTACATAAAAAACATTTCCAGGAAAGGTTGGAGAAGTCTCATCACTTGAGTTAGTTTCTTTGCCATCTATATATTCAAACATATTTCCAATTTCAAGTACATTACCCCCATCCCATCCCCATGTGCAGGCCTTCAAGTTCTTAATAGTGCCGCGATATTTATGTGTTCGAATACCTGCATCTAACTGTTCAATTTTATAGGTATGGTCAGTTTCCAAATCGTGTGCTGAAATTAGTTGCATCTTTTTTATTATACAATTATATAGTTATATAGTTATAATATTATATAGTTATAAAATATTATACCGGAACTTACATATCCAATGGTGTAAATAATATAAATAGTATTATTTACACTATATAATAAAAATGCCCGAATATATCTGTAAAGATTGTGGGTATAAATCCAGAGATAAATATGGTATAAATAGACATTTTAATAGAAAATACCCGTGTAAAAGTGTTATTGTTGCTTCAACAGATAATATGGATATTATACAGGAAAATACTGACAATAATGATGACGAAACTATAACAAAAGAAGAAAATATGTTATGGGCTATGATTTTCCAATCATTTAATTTGCTGTAATTTTCATGATTTTGATGTTGGTCTTGGTCTTGGTCTATAGTATAAATCCATAATATAATCAGTATATTTTGCTATATGTTTTTTTATATCATTCGGTAATGGCAACTTTAATAATGTATGGATTTTCGCTATTTTATCTGTTGGGGGGGCTAATATTTCATAAAAAACATTTACAGAACTAACTGTTGTATTTTCACCGTTTATATTAAAGATTGTTTCACTTCTTGGCCTTGCTAATAATATTTTTAATCCGGAATCAAAAGAGTGGGTGCGACCGCGTACATAATTTGAATCAACGTAAGTTCCTATTGTTGAGTAGTTAACAGGTAATCGTAGGTCATTTGTTAAATTCCATTGAATATCTATATAATATTTTTTACCAGGAACAAGGAAACATGGTTTTATTGCTTTGGATAATGGCATTATAATAAGTAAATACAAAAAATATTTAATATATTTATATAATATTTATATAATATGTATTTTATTCTGTAATATGGGTATCTTCTTTTTCAAATAATATTTGTTCTTTATGTTGATTATCAGCTTGTGTAAATATATCTTCTATTGTATTACCTAAATATTCAATAAAATATATATCGGCATCGTATCTATTTGGTCTATATGGGGCAGTTTTACTGTTATATCTATTGTCAAAATATGATACTAGGTCTACCATTGTTATTTCATTCTCTTCTAAATTTTTTACTATATCATCTACACATGCACCATTTGATGACTGGGTTGACTCGTCATCCATGTATAGTTCATCATCGCTATCCTCAAATATATGGTTTATTTCATTTAATTGGTCATAATTTGTTTTGGGTTCTATTATTACTGTTCTACAATAAGGACAAGTGTGATACGTTTGCAATGATTTTGCCATACATTTAAAACAAAATTTATGACCACATTCTGTCGTACAATTATTTACACTACCTATTTTTTCATAACATATACAACATTCTATCTCTGGTTCAGTTTCTAAATTATTCATTGTTAGTTTATTTACAATTGATAATTATATGAAATATTTATCAATTTTTTACATTTATTTTGTCAAATAAATATTGTATAGATAGTATAACTAGCTATGATTTGGAAATTATTGATTAGCGATTTTGCAAAAGATCATATATGGAAATTTATTGTATATATTATACTTATTCTAGTATTTTTTCCAATTGAAGCTATAGTTTTGCCAAAAGTATATGGAAAAATGTTTGACCAAGTTAAATCTATATCTAAATTTTCGGACATTTTTAATTGGAAAGATAATTTTAAAAAAATGAATTTTCAAGGTTCTTTAGTTCTTTTAGTTATTTTATGGTTTTTAGTTATTTGTTCTTATACTGCTAAAAATTTCATTGAAACACATTTAGTACCAAATTATTATTCACATATTAGAGATGTTATGTTTAAGGAAACTATATTAACTTATCAAAATGATTACCAAGATATGAAAACCGGAGACTACCTAGCAAGAGTTTTGGAATTGACACGTAATTTTAAGGATGTTGCCCATCACATATTAAGCAGGTTTTTACCTGAATTAATTGTATCTGTTTTAATCATTTGTTACATGTTTTATCAAGACAAACTTATTGGTAGTGTTTTATTAATTGGTGCTGTATTGTGTGGAATTATATTATATTTTGGAAGTAAAGAACTCATTGAATTGATTAGTGAACGTGAGAATTTTTTAAATACAAAAATTAGTGAAAATATTAGAGATACACTAGATAATCTTATGAATGTTTTTTTGAATAACGAGATTGATGGAGAAGTTAGCAAAAATAGAAAGTTAGAAAAAGTTGCTATTGACAAGTTGAAATGGATTATGATGGTTCAAAATATGGTTATTTTTAGTAGTCAAATAATAACATTATTAACATTTAGTATCGGCATTTATGTTTTGTATGGTCTTATTGCTAACCAGAAAATTAAAACTACACAAGGCATTGTTCTTGTTATCATTTTAGGACAATTCTTAAATAATTTCTTGTATGTTAGCAGTGGATTTATTCATAATGTTGTTTACAGGTTAGGTGTTATTGAAGCTTCTAAAAAATATATGGAACATATTTTCAATAGAAAAAATAAACGTAATATGAAATCTGGCATTACAGATGGTAATATTATATTTAAAGATGTGAAATTTAGATACGATACCGAAAAAGAAGATTGGTTATTTACCGATTTGAACGTTCAGTTTGAAGCTGGTGAAAGATATGCTATTGTTGGACAATCCGGTGGCGGAAAAACTACTATGATGAAAATGGTTGCTGGACTATATGTACCAGAAGGCGGTTCCATTTACATTGATAATCTTGATATTAAACAGGCTGACCTTGAATATTTGCGTGAAAATGTGAATTATATGAATCAACGTACTACATTGTTTAATGAAACTATTCTTTATAATATGCAATATGGTAATCCAGGTGCAACAGAAGAACAAATTTTGGATATATTGAAAAAATATGATTTGCTAGACGTTTTTAAGGATTTACCTGATGGTATTCATGCTAATGCTGGTATACAAGGCGGTAATTTATCGGGTGGTATGCAAAGAGTTACTATGTTAATTCGTGGATTATTAAAACCAGGACAAATTGTTATTATGGATGAACCTACTACTGGATTGGACAAAGAATCTACTGATAAAGTAAAAAAACTTATATTTGAGGAAACTGAAGGTAAAACATTAATAATAATAACGCATAGTAGTGTAATGTTGAGTAGTATGCGTGTGTTGGATATCGTAGATTTGAAGGGTTAGTTTAATTTTATATATCGTCGTAGTCGGGTAGTGTAAGTGTAAGTAGGTGTGTAGTGTGGT